>Ga0163225_100132_pt1 | contig 23880 bp, 18 predicted proteins | sample MSEWel2016_04_06_2_FD_113145 | JGI IMG/M metagenome (GOLD analysis project Ga0163225, IMG submission 113145) | Subsurface microbial communities from deep shales in West Virginia, USA - MSEEL Well Study Marcellus 5H_2016_04_06 ... | reverse complement strand
TTCTATCTTGACCTGATCACCCATGATATCAATAACACAAACCATACTTCGCTCCTCTATCTCGAACTCCTGGAATCCGAGGCTGATGCATCGCTTGCTCCTTATGTTGAAGGGCTCCGAAATTCCCTGAAGAAGAGTGACGAGATCATCGACAACGTCGCGACCCTGCGGGAGATCCAGGATGCAGAGGCGTCCCTTCAGCCTGTCCGGCTCGCCCCTCTGCTCAGGAAAGAAGCGCATGGAGACGATCGGATTGCCCTTCTCATGGAGGATGAAGAGGTCGCTGCCTATGCAGATTCGCTCCTCTCCCAGGTGATCTCAAATATCATTGCAAACAGCCTGAAGTTTGGTGGTGACGATGTCAGCATCACTATCTCTGTAACCACAACAGCAGATGACGTCTGGATACGAATCGACGATACCGGACCCGGCATTCCGGATGCGATAAAACCGGTAATTTTCACAAAATACAGACGGGGAACCGAGAGGGTGAGGGGGAAGGGGCTTGGTCTCTTTATCGCCCATACGCTGATCGTTAAGCGGTATGGTGGTTCCATTACGGTTGAAGACCGGGTGCCGGGCAATCCCTCAGAGGGCGTATCATTTGTTATCCGGCTCAAAAAGGTAGATGAATAGCGTCTACCGGGAGATGAGGATCGCCTTCTCCCCGGTATAGGCATCGATAAAGGATAATCCGTTCTCACGCCCATATCCGCTCCCCTTCACTCCTCCAAACGGCACTTCCGGCGGGAGTTTCATATGCTGGTTCACCCAGACGACACCCGCTTCCAGCTCCTCTGCCGCCCGCTCAGCAGAGGCAATATGTTGTGTCCAGATCGAGGCACCCAGTCCGAAGCGTGTGTTATTGGCAATATCAATGGCTTCGTCCAGATCAAATGCCCGGATAACCGGGAGGAGGGGGCCGAAGATCTCCTCTTTCAGCACCTCTGAATCAGCTGCACATCCGGTGGCAAGGGCAGGCGGGCAGAAGAAGCCATCCCGGTGAAGCCCTGCGGAGATTTTTCCTCTCAGAATTTTTGCTCCCTCATCCTCAAGCTTCAGGATTGCATCTTCCACGCTGGTTTTCCCGGCTTCATTATTCAGCGGCCCGATCCGCGATGCGGGATTGGTACCATCGCCGATGACAACCTCGGGGATTGTCTGCTGAAGTCTGGATACGAATGCATCATGGATCTCGTCTAAAACAATCATCCGCTTTGGTGAGGTGCAGATCTGACCGCAGTTGTAGAGGCGGAGTGCAAGCGCTGCATCTGCGGCTGCAACCGGGTCAACATCGGAACAGACGATCATCGGGTCATTTCCGCCGAGCTCCAGTGTCAGCCGTTTCATGGTGCCTGCCGTCACCCCGGCAATCGCCCGGCCTGTCTCGATACTGCCGGTGAATGAAATCTTTTTCACCGCATCCTGACGGATAAGGGGATCGCCTGCATCCGGACCATTTCCGGTGATGATATTCAGCACCCCCGCCGGAAGACCTGAACGCTGCATCACCTCGCCAAGTGCAAGCACAGCCATCGGTGCCTGGATAGAAGGCTTCAGCACAAGGGTGTTTCCGGTTACAAGGGCGGCCCCGATCTTCCAGGCAGAGATCAATACCGGCATATTCCAGGGGATGATTGCGGCGCAGACCCCAAGCGGTTTCCTCTGCACCACACTATACCCGTACCGGGGCAGTCTCTCGGAATATCCGGCTGTGATGAGTGATGCAGATCCCGCATAGTACTCAAAGACTGCCGCTGCGCCGAGCACCTCGTCCTTTGCTTCACGGAGCGGCTTGCCCTGTTCTGTTGTCAGGATGAGGGCGAGCCGGTCCGCTTCCCTTCTGATCAGCTCAGCTGACCGGAATAAAGTGATTCCCCTGTGGGAATTGGGGAGTTCACTCCATCTCACAAATGCCTCGTTTGCTGCCTCTACAGCAATCCTGACATCCTCTTCTCCTCCTGATGGAACCTCGCCGGCAGGTGTGCCGTCTGCCGGGTTTGTGATTCTGGTGCGTTCACCCGAGACCGATTCGGTGAACTGATCGCCGATCATCATCTGCATATACAGAGATCAAGGGTACGATCAGATAATGGTGATGATCGAAACCAAAGGAGAAGATATAATGTCGAATACAATCGAAGAATAACGTGAAATGGAAGAGAGACATTCATTCATTGCCAGGATGCCGGATGAGCCCGGCTCGCTCCTGAAAGCGGCAGATATCATCAGGCGTCACAACGGCAACATCAACCGTATCCAGTTCAACCGGCGGATCGATAAGAACACGGTCTTTTTTGAGATGACCGCAACTGCAGAGGACGACCGTCTAATCCGGGAGGGGCTCCGGGAGATTGGGTACCTCCAGTCGAATATCCCTCCGGTGAATGTCCTCCTCTTTCATATCTATCTCCCGACACCGCACCGCCCCGGCGCCCTCTATGATGTCCTCACTGCCTGTGCAGAGGCAGGTGCCGATGTATCAGAGATCGACTTTGATGATACCGGCAGGCACCCGGATCGGCTGACCATTCGCCTGAATGTCGTCGATTCCCCACGGGTTGAGGAGGTGATCGATTTCATCAAGAGCCGCTACCGTCTTGAGATCCTCGAATATGACAGTCTCGGTGGAACCCTTGACGAGACGATCTTCTATATCTGCTTTGCACAGAAGATCCGGCCATTTCTTGGGGAGGCAAATGACGAGTTCCTCCTCTCATTGCTTGGTGATCTGAATCATGTCGTACAGGAGCTGACCAACCGGGGCGAAGATCCAAAGCTCGTCTTCAACCAGATCGAACGCATCGGGACATTTCTCACGGAAACAACCGGGGATGGGTTCTATGCCGACTATCAGGAGATCGAAATCCCTGATGGCTCCTCCCTCATCTGTATCCAGCCTCCTGGGGGAGGGAGCGTCTTCATCTTTGATGCCGGTTCAGAGCGGTTGATGATCGATACCGGATATGGGATCTACCATGATGATATCGAGCGGATGCTCCATGAGATCGGCCAATCGGGGTACAAAGGCATATCCCGGATCATCTGCACCCATGCAGATGCCGATCACTGCGGTGCCGCCGGGCTCCATACGGCTCCCTCGTACCTCCACCACGGTACCGATGCGATCATCGAATGCAATAACAGGGGATATGGCTCACGGAGCCAGGATCTCATCCTCGAAGCTGTGTATACAGTGATTATCAACCTCTTTTCACGATGCACTCCACCAGAGAAGCGGCATATTTTTCCAAAACGTGAAATCGGACGACGCGGCATCTTTCCGGTCATCGATACCTTCTCGATCGGCGGTTTTGTCTTCGAGGTGCTGGAGAGCCTTGGGGGGCATATCTATGGCCAGGTCTTCCTGCTTGCGCCTGATATCGGCCTCCTCTTCACAAGCGATGCCCTGATGAACTTCAGAAGTCTCACTCGCGATCGCCAGGAATATAACTCGATTGCAGATTTCCTCGTCACTTCGGTAAATGTCGACTCGGATCTGGCAAAGCAGGAGCGGCATGCACTGACGGCACTTGCAGAAGAGATAGATGCCGATATGAAAAAGATAGGGGTGCGATGTATCGTCTGTGGCGGGCATGGCGCCGTATCTGTGCTTGAAGAAGGAAAACTGGTCGCGTATGGCGATATCCGCCACTACCGGCATCCTGCATAAGATTTTTCTCTTTACAGTGGAAAGGATATACCATGGCATCCCCTTTACTGGCAGTGATCCTGTCCTTCTTCATCCCCGGACTTGGGCAGTTCTATACAGGTCAGTTCCTAAAGGCCATCGCCCTCTTTGTGATGGCAGCACTGTTTGCCGGCCTTTCAACGATCCTTGTCGGCATTCCATTCTATATCCTTGTCTGGCTCTACAGCATGTACGATGCCTATGTCACAGCAGAAAAAGGTGGTGAGTGATGATCGGGGATACACCCCTTCTTCTCCTGCTGATCATTGAGTTCATCGCAGTCGTCTTTCTGGCTCTTGGGTACCTGATCAAGTACCGGAAGATGACAAATCTCATTGCCGGATTTGACAGAAAGACCTGTGCCGATCCCGATGGATTGATCGCATGGATTGGGAACAGTCTGCTTGCACTTGCTGTAGCTGCTGCTGCAATCTTTTTTCTGCTCCTGCTCTTTCCAGAGTATGCACTGTATTTATTCTTCACCTATACAGCAGGCATCGTTCCAATTGCGGCTGTAATCGTCGTTATTCGGGCACGTAAGTTCGACAAAAAAGAGTGATTCAGCTGGAGTTATACTTCTCCAGCTCCATCTCCCGAAGTTCTTTTCTTTTTATCTTCCCCGAGATCGTCTTTGGGAGTTCCTCGATAAACTCGATAGCACGGGGATACTTGTATGGTGCGGTGACATGCTTCACATATGTCTGAATCTCACGGATGAGCTTGTCTGAGGGCTCAAAACCGTCATTTAAGATGACAAAAGCCTTCACGATCGTTCCCCGGACCCGGTCAGGCACCCCCACAACCGCAGACTCTTTCACCGCCGGATGTTCAAGCAGTGCCGACTCAACCTCAAAAGGACCGATCCGGTATCCTGAACTCTTGATGACATCGTCATCTCTCCCGACAAACCAGAGATAGCCATCCTCATCCATTTCTGCCTTATCGCCGGTATAGTAGAAATCTCCGACAAAAACCTCGTCTGTTGCTTCCTTGTTATCCAGGTATCCGGTGAAGAGGCCGACCGGACGGGGCGTCGTCTTAATGGCAATGGTTCCGACCTCTCCTGCCGGAACCTTCCTATGCTCCTCATCATGGAGTTCGATCTCCCATCCGGGTGCCGGCCTGCCAATAGATCCCGGCTTTGCCTCCATACAGGGGAAGGTTCCGACACAGAGCACCGTCTCGGTCTGTCCGTACCCTTCATAGATGGTGACTCCGGTCGCCTCTTTCCAGACCTTGATCACCTCGGGGTTCAGCGCCTCCCCGGCACTGACACAATGGCGAAGCTGTGAGAGATCAAACGCATCAAGATCCGCAAGGATCATCATCCGGAAGATCGTCGGTGGTGCGCAGAAGGTGGTGATCTCATATTTTTCAAGAAGGGGAATGATCTCGGTTGGGTTGAACTTCGTCCTGATATCATAGACAAAGGAGCATGCGCCGCAGATCCATGGGCCAAAGAACTTGCCCCAGGAGGATTTTGCCCATCCCGTATCAGCAAGGGTGAGATGCAGGTCATTCTCCCGGAGATCGTACCAGTACCTGCCTGTGATCAGATGTCCCAGGGGATAGCTGTGATTGTGAATCACCATTTTCGGCTCCCCGGTTGTGCCGGAGGTGAAGTAGATCACCATCGGATCGGTGGATTTCGTCTTCTTTCCCCCGGATAAGGGAGCGAGGCGGTGGGATGCCGGTGCCGGATAGTCCAGTTCAACCGGATAGCTGATCCAGTTGGGGAGTTCTCCGTCAATAACGAACCGCAGATCCAGTGACGGACATTCCTCACAGATCTCATCAACCTTCCATGCATTCTCAACATCGGTTACGATCATCCTGAATTTGCCAAGGTTCACCCGGTACTTCAGATCTTTTGGTGTGAGCATCGTCGGGCAGGGGCAGAAGATCACACCAAGCTTTATTGCAGCAATAGCAAATGTCCACCATTCCGGGACTCTTGGGAGCATGATCAAAACCCGATCTCCCTTCCCGAGATCGCGTTTCATGAACATATTGGCGATCTGGTTGGAGAGGTTCATCAGATGGCGGAAGGTATAGTATTTCTCATCCCCGTTCTGGTTGACCCAGATCATTGCAAGTTTATTCCGGTCTTTCTCTGCCATTGCATCGATGACATCAAACCCAAAATTATAGTATTCCGGAACGTCGATCCGGAAATCATGATAGCCCGCCTCGTAATCGGGCATATTCGGCTCCATATTCACCATGAAAAGATCTATTGGTTAGTATTCATCTTGAATCAGATGGTTTTTAATCAACGCCTGTCAACAACCCTCTTTGGTCTCCCCTGCACTTTATAGAGTTCCAGTTCTCCGGGTCCTGTGAAGTGGAAGAGCATCTCCAGTGTTCCATTGATATATGACTCGCGGAGCTCAGGCTTGAACCGGAAAAACGCCTTCCTGAATGTCTCCTGGATACCCTGGGTATCCGTATTCGCAGGATCATTACACTCAAGGCTCACACGGATGACGGTTGAGTCCGTCTCCCTGCCTCCATAGAGGAATGCCTCATATTCCCCGGTGAGGTACTGCATGTTATCCGGCTGGAAAACCCCGCGTTCGATATCGACACGGTTGAAGGATCGGTCTTCAATAAAGAACCGCTCACCCTCCCGCTCGGGGGTCTTGATCCGAAGTGATGTCCTCCCGCAGGCGCACCGATCCCTTGAGACGACTGCGGTTGCATCCTCGGTATCATAGTTGATGAGGAGTGTGCCGCACCGCTCCCCGACGGGAAGAAGCTTTGTCAGAATGATACGCCCGTACTCGCCATCAGGGACAAACCTGTCCATCCGGGGGTTGTACAGATCCATGTGGATGAGATCTTCGGGCACATGGAGGCCCGCCTTTGCCACACACTCCCCGCACATTGTCCCCTCGGTACTCCCATAGGTATTGTAGACCTCACAGTTCCAGAGTGTCCTGAGATACGCACGGGATGCCTCGGCAAAACTCTCTCCCCCGACAACCAGCCGCTCGATACCGGACTCTTTTGGATCGATCCCCTCTGCCTCAAGCCGCCTGGCAAGCCGGATCAGCTTGAAGACGGATCCAATCACCACTGTCGGCCGGTAGTTTTTGATCATCCGGATGGGAAACGTACATTTGCCTGTCGGTATGATGGTGGTTCCTGTCCGCCGTGCTGCCACTGTCATCATGTTTGCTCCGACATTCATCCCGTAACTGGCACAGATAACGACGCGGTCGCCTCTGGAGATGCCATAGGATCGAAAGATCCGTGCATACTTTTCTGAATACCGGAGCCAGTCCTGCCAGGTGAGGAAGAATGCCTTTGGGTTCCCGGTTGTTCCGCTCGTCTCATGGATTGTGTAGATCTCATCCATATTTGCAGAGAGGAACTCAAATGAGTCGGTGACCGGGGGCTGGTTGTTTCTGATCGTCTGGCCGGAGATGATCGGGAGTTTCAGCAGGTCCTCGTGCTCACGGATCTCCCTGATATCGATTGAATTCTTCTGGAACCATTTTCTGTAAAAAGGCGAATGATCGTGTGCGTATTGAATAGTGTACCGGACACGCTCATCGATGACAGAATCAAGATCATCACGCGGCATCGTCTCGATTGCTTTTCTGAAATATCCAATGCTGCCCATACGACAAATCATGGCATGGACGGTGATAACTCTTTGCTTCAGATTATACAATCCCGATCACTGATCGCTGATTATTTCAGGAGAGAGATGAGATCAGGTACTGATATGTCAAAACCCAGAACGCTGACACCTGCCATGCAGCAGGTGGAGGATATGAAGAACCAGTACCCGGGTTGTATCCTTTTTATGCGTATGGGAGACTTTTATGAGACATTTTACGAGGATGCGGAGATCTGTGCCCGCGAACTCGGTATCGTCCTGACATCACGATCGCAGGATCCAAATGGAAAGCCGATTCCTCTGGCGGGGATTCCCTACCATGCAGCTGAAGCCTATATTCCCCGTCTTGTGCGGCGGGGGTACCGGGTTGCAGTCTGCGAACAGATCGAAGATCCCAAAAAAGCAAAAGGGGTGGTGAAACGGGATGTCGTCTGTGTTCATACGCCCGGATGTGCAGTTGATCCTTCGATTATCGATGCTCCTGAGTCACGGTACCTGATGGCACTCCTCCCTGACAGGAAGGCCGAATCATTTGGAATTGCGATCCTTGAGATCACAACCGGCGAGTTCTCCCTCCGCGAGATTCCAAAACGTGAAGGAACCGATGGGATTGCATCTGTCATCGAATCCTCACGCCCGGCAGAATGCCTGATTCCGGAGAGGACAGATCCGGAGATCCTCCGCCTCCTTGAATCCTATTTGGTTCTGGCAACCGATCGGCATCCCGGAGAATTTGATCCGGCAGATGCAAACGCTCTTCTATGCCGCCATTTTGGTGTGGCAACGCTTGAAGGCTTTGGGATTGTGGAGATGCCGCTTGCAGTCGGTGCGGCAGGAGCAGCCCTCTCCTATGCGATTGCCACCCAGAAGAACGCCCTCTCCCATCTCTCCGGGATCAGGCTCATGCATACATCTGATCGTCTGATACTGGATGCTGTCACCCAGAGAAACCTTGAGATCACCCGATCAATCGGAGGAGAACGCTCAAAAACAACCCTGATTTCAACCCTCGATTATACAGGGACTCCTATGGGGAGACGGGCACTCTCCTCTGAGATCACAGCCCCCTTAACCAGCATCAGTGCCATCAATGACCGGCTGGATATGGTGGAATGGCTGATCAGATCCTCTCTTATAAGGGCCGATATTCTTGAATATCTCGGCAACTGCGGTGATATCGAACGGATATCAGGCAGGATTGCGATTGGAAATGCCTCTCCCCGCGATCTGCTCTCACTGGCTTCATCCCTTGCTGCTGTCAGTGGGATCACCGGCTCTCTGGAAGGTGAAATGCCTTCCCTGATGAAACAGCTCGCCGGGAAGATTGGGAGCTTTGATCCGACTATTGCACTCATTGGATCTGCCATAACCGATGATCCGCCCCTCCTTGTCAGGAACGGGGGGGTCATCCGGAACGGGTATGATTCCGATCTCGATACGCTGAGGGATACGGCAGGATCGGGGAGGGAATGGATCCTCTCGCTCCAGCAGTCCGAGCGTGATCGCACCGGGATAAAATCATTGAAGATCGCCTATAACCAGGTCTTTGGGTACTATATCGAGGTGACAAAACCAAATCTCAGCCGTGTTCCCCCCGAGTATGAGAGGAAACAGACGACTGCATCTGGTGAGCGGTTCACCCTCCCCTCTCTCCGTGAATATGAACGGACGATCGCAACCGCAGATGAACGGGCGCTTGCCCGTGAGGCTGAACTTTACCTCGATCTGATTGAGCAACTCCGGCCGCTGGTGCCTGCATTTCAGGAGGCGGCCCGGGCTGTCGGGATGATCGATCTCCTCCTCTCCTTTGCCGGTGTTGCCGAGAGGAGGGGATATGTCCGCCCCTCTCTGACAGATGGCACCACAATCAGGATCAGGGGTGGGCGGCATCCGGTGGTCGAGGAGAGTGTGCAGTCGGGATATGTTCCAAATGACACCGATATGGATAGTAAAGACGATCAGATTCTGATCCTGACCGGTGCCAATATGGCAGGAAAATCGACCTATATGCGATCAGTTGCCCTCATCTGCATCATGGCACAGTCGGGATCCTTTGTCCCTGCCGAGCTCGCAGAGATCGGTCTCCTTGACCGGATCTTCACCCGTGTCGGTGCATCAGATGATCTCGCTGGAGGGCAGAGCACCTTCATGGTGGAGATGGTTGAACTGGCATACATCCTGCGGCATGTAACCGGGAGGAGCCTTGTGATCCTCGATGAGATTGGGAGGGGTACAAGCACCGTTGACGGGTACAGTATCGCCCGGTCAGTGCTTGAGTATCTCCACGGCAAACGATCATCCGGTCCAAAGACCCTCTTTGCCACCCACTTCCACCGGCTGGTTGAAGTGGAGAGCGAACTGAAGCGGGTCCGGAATTACCATTTCGCGGTTCGCGAGACTGAGGATGAGATCACTTTCCTCAGGAAGCTGATCCCCGGTGCAACCGATCGGAGCTATGGTATCCATGTCGCCCGCCTCGCCGGAGTTCCCGATAAGGTACTGACACGAGCCCGCACCATACTCAGAGAGACATTAGCCGAAGAAGAACGGGGCGAGGTGCCCGGAAAACGGAAGCCACGGTACACACAACTTCTCCTGATGGATCCCGGAACAGAAGAGAAGCAGAATCATCCGGTCCTCTCTGAGCTTTCATCCCTTGATATCAATACGATGAGCCCGATCGATGCATTGAACGTGTTAGCAGAACTGAAGAAGAAGGCTGGTGAATAAATGACTGATCCTCGAATCCATCTCCTTGATGAAGAGACGATCTCCCATATCGCGGCGGGCGAGGTGGTGGAGCGGCCGGCATCTGTTGTGAAAGAGCTTGTGGAGAATGCAATTGATGCGGGAGCAACACGCATCCGTGTTCTTGTCAAGAGCAATAGTGCAGAAATCCAGCGAATAACCGTCATCGATGATGGATCCGGGATGTCGCCGGAAGATGCATCCCTTGCCTTCCGCCAGCATGCGACAAGCAAGATATCAACAGCAGAGGATCTTGCGGAGATCAGCACTCTTGGATTCAGGGGTGAGGCGCTTGCGAGTATTGCGGCAGTCTCTGAAGTTACCCTCACCACGAGGCGGCGGGAGGATATTGCCGGAAGCCGTATACTGCTCTCCGGGGGAATGATCACCAGTGTCTCCGAATGTGCTGCCTCCCCCGGCACCACGATCGAGGTAAAAAGCCTCTTCTTCAATACCCCGGCACGCAGAAAATTCCTCAGGACTGTCTCAACAGAACTGGCACATGTCTTTGACCTGATGGAGCGATCAGCACTCTCGCACCCGGAACTCTCCTTCCAGCTGATGCACCAGGAGAAGGAGAAGTTCACAACCTCCGGGAGAGGAGATCTGGCTGAGACGATCCAGAGCCTCTTTGGTGCGGATCTCGCACGAAACCTGATCTCCTTAATCCCGCTCAGGGGCGAAATACCTGTTGTGGGATATGTTGCATATCCGCTCGGCTCACGGATGAACAGAAGCCAGATCTACATCTCGGTAAACGGGCGGCAGATCGCATCTCCCTCCCTTGTACGGGCAATACGGGATGGGTTTGGGACGAGTCTCGCGAAAGGCGAATACCCGTTTGCTGTAATCGACTGCCGGGTTAATCCCGGGGATGTGGATGTGAATGTGCATCCCACCAAGCGGGAAGTCAGGTTCTCATCCGAGCGGCAGGTGGTGGATGCGGTGAGGACGACAGTCTGGTCAGCTATCACGGAGAAGGCTGAGGGTGATGGGGTAATTCCACATGCCTCCCGAATCCCGTTATCCCGGCAGGGGGAGGCGGTTTTACCCCGGCCACCGACCCCTCAAAAACCAGGACTTGCTGTCTCCGAAGGAGCTGCTACCTATGGCAGGTCTGACCAGCAGCTCCGGGTGACAGAGCCGGCGGGCTCTTCACTTCAAGATTTGGTACCCTCATCTCCCTCTATCCATCTGCTTGGGCAGGTGAATGGGACCTATATCATTGCTACAGGACCTGATGAGGAGCTTGTTATCATCGATCAGCATGCCGCCCACGAGAAGATCGTCTTTGATCTCCTCCAGAAGAGGGAGGGTGATACGTCTGCCTCACAGCAGCTCCTCGTACCGGTGATGGTTTCACTCTCCAGAAAGGATGCGGTCCTTGTAATGGATGCACTCGGAGATCTCCGGTCGACAGGTTTTGTGATCGAAGAGTTTGGCGGCGATACCTTTGCGGTGCAGGCGGTGCCTGCCGGGCAGGCGAAACTGGATGATCCCGGCGAGATCGAGTCACTTCTCCTTGAGGTGATCGAGGGTATCAGAGGGCCCGCGAGTGAGCGGAGGTTGCGTGTCTTTAAAACTATTGCATGCAGGGCAGCAATAAAAGGGAATACCCGCCTCTCTCAGGAACAGATGGAGCGGCTGGTTCAGCAGCTCTTTCTCGCAGGCCCTCCCTACACATGCCCGCATGGGAGGCCCGCTATTGTCAGGTTTGGATCAGCCGATCTTGAGCACCTCTTCAGGAGGCGATAGGCTATTTCGGACAAATCCATATTACAGACCTCATCATATGATATAGTGTGAGATGGGCTATTCTCGGTGGTGGGCTCACTGGAGTCACACTCTCCCGGCTCCTGCAGCAGGCAGGGGAAGAGACAATTGTTCTTGAGAAAGAGGATCGGATCGGTGGTTTATGCCGCTCGGAAACAGAGGATGGATTTACCTTTGATATCGGCGGATCGCATATCATTTTTTCGCGAAACGAGACGGTACTCTCGTTCATGAATGATCTCCTCTCCTCAAACAAGGCTGAGCGGAAACGGAATACCAAAATATTCTATAAAGGGCTGATGGTTACCTATCCTTTCGAAAACGGGCTCTATGAACTGCCCAAAGAGGATCTCTTCTACTGCATCAATGAATACATCAGGACGATCATTGCAGCGGAAAAGGGTGAGATACCCCCTCCCCAAAACTTCAGGGACTGGATTCTGGGAACCTTCGGGCGCGGAATCGCTGACTGCTATCTGATTCCCTATAATGAGAAGATCTGGAACTTTCCCACTGAACAGATGTCAGCACACTGGATGGAGGGGAGGGTGCCCCGGCCGCCGGTTGAGGATATCATCAGATCTGCAATTGGCATCCGGACGGAGGGGTATGCCCACCAGTCGGTCTTCACCTACCCGGTTGTCGGGGGGATCGAATCCGTTGTGAAGGCTATTTCTGAGCCGGTGCAGGATTCTATTGTGACCGGCTGTTCTGTCTCTTCCCTTCAGCAGAGGGAGGGGCAGTGGGTGATCAGTGATGGAAAAACTGAATATACCGCAGATCGGGTGATATCCACAATCCCGCTCCAGCATCTTCTGCCATGCCTGGATGGTGTCCCTGAAGAGGTGCAGAAAGCATGCGATGCGCTAAGATATAATTCGCTCATCAGTGTCTGTATCGGTTTTAAAGGTTCAGCACCGCCACTCTCCTGGGTGTATATCCCGGATAGTGCTACCGGAGATTTCAACAGGATCTCCTTCCCCTCAAACTATAGCGATGCTGTTGCTCCTGCCGGGCATGCCTCGGTGCTCGCAGAGATCACCTATAATGAGGGTGATCCGATCTCCCGGCTCACCGATGACGAGATCCTTCGCGATACCATCAGGAACCTGAAGCAGATGGGTGTTATCCCGGAAGAGGGCAGTATCGCCCATGGTTCGGTGTATCGATCCACATTTGCATATGTGGTCTATGATCTCAATTATCTGGAAAATATCAGGATTGTCAGATCCTGGCTCCGGGAGCAGGGGATCGATCTCGTCGGGCGGTTCTCCGAGTTTGAGTACCTTAATATGGATGGCTGTATCCAGAGCGCCTTTTCTTTTATGGAGCAGGATTTATGAGAGCAAATATTTTTGTCGAGGATATCTTCTTCTTCAAGTACATCGGCTGTTCGACGCTTGCAAAGACGTTGTACCGCCAGATTCATGAGAAGAACCCCTATGATGTTGCCTGGAACTCCTATCAACCGGATTTTGATATCGTCCATTACCATAGCTTCGGCCCAATGGCGCTGACACACCGCTCATATAGCAAAGGAGTGAAGATCTTAACGGCACACTCCACCCCGCGGCTGAATGACGGGAATGTTGCCTTCTCGGCAATCATCAATAATCAATACCCGAAGATCTATGGTAAATTTGACCATATCATCGCAATCACGCCCCCAAGTCTCCGTGAGATCCAGGAGATGCTCCCTGATATGCCGACCACCCTGATCCCAAACGGGGTGAACCGGGAGAAATTCTATCCGGATGAAGAGAAGAGACGACGGTTCCGCAGTTGTCTCCAGGTGGATGATGACACCACCGTTGTCCTGACGGTTGCCCAGGAGACGCCGAGGAAGGGGATCTATGATTTCCTGAAGCTCGCAGAGGAGATGCCGGATGTTACCTTCGTCTGGGTGGGTGGCTATCCATACAGCGTACTCTCAAAGGATTATGCAAAGATCGAACTGCTGAAGAGGAAGGCGGGGAAGAATGTGAAATTCACCGGTTTTGTCCCTGATATCACCGAAGCATATGCAGGTGCGGATATCTTCCTGCTCCCCTCATATGCGGAGATCATGCCGATGGTGCTCCTTGAGGCGCTTGCAACCGGTGTGCCGGTGGTGGCACGTGATATCCCGGAGTTTCGGGAAGTCTTTGGCGATGCATCTCTCCTCTTTTCTGATATCCATGAGGCTGAAGGTTTCATGAGGGATGAGACAGCTCTTAGGCGTCTCAGAAGTATTTCCCGCCCTTTTACTGAGCGTTTTGATATCAATCGAATTGCTGATGAACACATAAACACCTACAAGAGACTTGCGGAGGATGCATGATCTCGGTTATTATTCCCACCTATAATGAAGAGTCGAATATTGAGGCGTGCTTAGAGAGCCTCTCGAAGCAGTCAGTACCCCGTTCAGAATACGAGATCATCGTTGTCGATGGAAATTCAAAAGACCGGACACGGGAGATTGCAGAGAAGTATGCGGATCTCGTCTTCATCCAGACAAGAAAAAAGGTCGGAGGCGCACGAAACGACGGTGCTGAGGCATCAAAGGGGGATATCATCGCCACCACCGATGCAGACTGCATCATTCCGCCTGACTGGATTGCCCGAATTGAGGCGGGCTTCTCTGATCCGGCGGTTGTCCAGCTCTATGGGCTGGTTGAGCCGATCGAGCCTGGAATAAAGCATAAGATATCGCTTGCCCTCGCAAATACCTTCTCGCGGCTCGGGTACTATACGCATACCCTCTACTACACCCTCGGCTGCAACACGGCATTCCGGCGGGAGGCATTTTTTGAGGCAGGGATGTACCGCACCATCGATGCCGGGGACGATCTCGAGATCGCACGCCGGATGCGGCAGATCGGCCGCGTGAAGCTGGATGGGAAGCTCAGGGTGAAGTTCTCGATGCGCCGGTATGTGCAGTTTGGCACATTGAAGTCGCTCTATGAGTGGCTCTATATCACCATCAGGGGCGGGGATGACGAGAAGTACCAGTACTCGAAACGGGAGTATAAGTGAGGGAGGGGAGCCGTCCCTGCACCTTCCCCTCAACCACAAGATACGCCCCCGCCCGCTTCATCAGAACCCCTGCTTCCCTGAGCATCTCTTCTGTCACTGCACGCCCGGTATTCCGGAGTCTGATAATACGATCTGCGGCAACCGGCCCGATCCCCGGCACCCTGATCAGCTCCTCCCGTGTGGCAGAAGATGGATCGATCCGTCTGTCACCTGAACAGTTGATCTTCGGATCCCCCGGCAGGAGCATCCCCTCTTCGTCAATGGCGGCAGTGGTTTCATCCGGGGAGTAGCCATAGTCCCGCACCAGTGCATCGACTGCATACAGCCCCTTTATCCGTGCCGGGTTTGCCGGGGCTGCTGCGGCAAGCGGGGTGCCGGGGAGGGGGACGAGCCCTGAATAGTAGATGCTTGCCGGGGAAAAATTCCGATATTCACGGTGCATGAAGGCGAGGATCTCATCATCTGCTTCGTCTCCGGCCCCGACGACGATCTGGGTGGTGTGGCGGCCGGGGGCTGCTTCGGCCACCCAGGCATGCCGCCTCAGCAGATCTGATTCATAGTTTTTTACTGATGCAAGCTCTGAGAGCCTGCTTCTGCTAACCGCTTCGAGGTTGATACTGATCCGATCTGCAAGCCTTGCCGCCTCATTGATATCGGTCCGGAGGGCGCCCGGTACCACCTTCAGGTGCAGGTACCCGGTGAACCCTCCCCGTCTCATGAGAGTGGCAGCCTCGATCAGTTCGTCCATGCTCTCCCCACAGTCCCGTGGTATTCCGGTTGAGAGGAAGAGGCCGGTGATCCGGTTCTCCCTCCAGAGGCAGCAGATGAGATCCGCAAGCTCTTTTGGATTAAATGACGGGCCATTCTCCCTCCTGCAGATTCCGCAGTAGGCACAGTCGAAACTGCACCCCCCACGCAGCAGCATCTTCAGGTACCCGCTCCTCACCAGAGCGGACTCTCTCCCGGAGTCTGCTGCTGCCAGATCAAAACAGGATCGTGAGAGTGCCTGAAGTTTTTGAAGCTGTTCTGACATTATCCTGCATCTTCATTGAAGAGATCCGGTAATAACCCCGGCGGCCGGGGGGCGAAAGTGTCCGGGATCAGATCAGAAAAGCTATCATACACTATCCTGAACCGTTAAGAGATTAGTACCATGCCTACAATGAAGATCCGTGGGGGTGACCTTGACCTTGTCGAGTATGAGTTCATGGCATTTGCTCCCGGAGAGGAGATCAGGACATGCGGTCTTGAAGGAACAGTCACCGCATCGCCACAGGAGGGCATTTTCACAGCAATTGCACCTGCCCGGATCCACCTGACCGTCTTTGATATGAACCGTTTTGCACCCGGCCACCCTGGTGGAGGCGGACTTGGATTTGCGCTCAAACTCTATTGCGAAGCAAAGATCGCCTGCCAGAAGGATAAAATCACCGTGAACCATCCGCGTGAGGCGATCATCCGCCACTTTTTAATCGCATTTTCAAAAGCAATCGGCTATACCGGAGGCTTCTCGGTCACGGCAACCGATCACGGAAAGGAGCATGTGGGCCTCGGCTCAACAAGTACCCTCCTGACTGCTGTCGGGCACGCGGCAAATGCCGCCCTTGGCTCCCCCCTCTCCGGGGATCAGATCCGGCTGTTAATCGGAAACAACTATGTCGAGGAGACCGAGACCGGCGATGTGGTCTATGGATTTGAGACCGGCGTCGGGCCAGCCGTCTCGACGTACGGCGGTATCGGTGTGATGGGGGATTCACTGACACTCTGCTACCGGCACACCTTTGCAGAGAATAAGAATGTCTATGTCGTCATCCCGCCATCCGGTGTCTCCAGTGCAGGCGAACATGAGTTCGATCTCCTGATGACAAAAGCCCGGACCCTTGACTACCGGGACCGCGAGCTGAAATCCTACATGATGCTGATGGATTTAATCCCGGCAGTCGAGCGGGGTGATCTAAAGGCAATCGGCGATATCATGTGGGAGATCGAGTTCCGGGGATCGAAACGGGCTGAGATCGAACACCACAGCTTCGCCCTCTACGAGTACATGAGCCGTCTCCGCGAAGCCGGGCTTGAGTTTGTCGCCATGAGCTCGGTCGGTCCTGCCATAGCGATCATCACCGACAGGACAGAAGAGGAGATGCAGGCCATTGTCCGGAAGATCGGCCTTGAGATCGCAGTAACAACCGAAATTGATAACGAGGGTGTGAAGGTGATCCCCCAGGCGTGAGGGGGGCACCTTCGTGGTAAGCTCATCGATTGTGCATTTGATCTGCTGCTTGAGACAGAAGAGTACATCTCTGTCAAGGTACTCCTCCGGGCTCTCGTTGAAGAACAGCGCCATCGTCTATTCTTCAAAAACGTCTATGCTGACGCAATTACGGTATGAATGAAGCGAATCTGCTCCCAAAGCAAAATGAATGTTATCTGTGCTAACTATCCAGAACTTTTCACACCCCCCCGTAACCAACTCCCATCTCCATAACCAGATCCATACTCCTTATATCCTCAGCCTTCCATCACTTTCATCTGGTAGATGGGAATGCGGATTTTGATTCCAACCGACTTTTCAGAGTATGCAGATGCGGCTCTTGGAATGGCTTCTGAGATCCCGGATGTCACAGAGGCGATCATCCTCCATGTGACTGAAGGAAAAGCAGACGGGAAGGTTAAAGAGAAACTTGAGGAGGATCGCCTGTTCCTCACGTCCAATGGGATGAATGCCCGTATCAGGATCGTGGAGCAGGTCAAAGAACCAATAGATACTATGATCAGATCTGTTGCCGAAGAGGAGCGGATTGATTGCATCATCGCCGGTGCACGAGGCAGGGGAAAAGTCGGAAAATTCCTCCTTGGATCTGTATCAGACAACCTCCTCCTCAATGTGAGCCGGGATCTCCTGATCATGCAGTATCCCCGTTATGTCAAAAACAGCCGGCATCCGGATATTTTTGACAACCTCCTCATTCCAATTGAGCTCTCCACCATATCCTATGAGATCCTGGCATTTGTGAAGAGCCTGAACATTCGTGGCCAGATCACCCTCCTGCATGTGACCGATTCAACCGATCATGCTGTTATCCGGAAATTGCGGGATGAGCTGAAGGACGCTGCCGATCGGATTAATAATGGAAGCAGCCGGTATTCCATCTCTCTTCTTGTACTGCATGGAGAGCGTGTCAAAACGATCCTCTCTGTAGCAGAGACACTTCAGGCAACCATGATACTCATCTCACGATTTGGGCATCTCGATTACCTGAAGCAGGCGAAGATCGGATCAACCGTTGCAGGTGTCGCAGCAGAAGCCACAATTCCCGTGTATATCCGCTACCCTGAGTTCACGCTCAGGATGGAGGGGCGTGAACTGCTCCCCTCAGAATTTCCATTAGCTGAAAAACTCTGGGAGATGTACCATCAACAAAAGGCGAATCCGAAGACAGACCGGGTATTTGGAACCTTTGCCGAGGGCGTGCTCGTATCTGTTGCGAGATGCCGCCGCCACCCGGATGGCTCAGAGGTCGACTCAGTCTTCACCCCTGAGGCATACCGGGGGCATGGGTTTGCAAAATATGCGATGGATGCCCTGATTGAAGCATGCAGTGAAGAGTGTCTGTATATGCACTCGACAGAGGTGCTTGTCGGCTGGTATGGCAGGTATGGCTTTGAGGAGATCCCCGAGGATGCTCTTCCAAAGACGATCCGGGAGCGGTATGCCTTTGCCCTCGGCAATCTTGAAGGTTCAGGTGTTGTCCCGATGATGCGGAAGCCGGGTAGGTTATAGCCCCCGGATCAACTGGCCAAATTCCGGGAGATAATCCTTCTTCCTGGACATAACACCCTCAAGCCTGACCGGCTGATCAAGGTACCCCAGGCGCTGGAGTGTGGTATCATCGGCTGCTGCATAGAGATCTGAACCATTCTCAAAGACACTTGTAATAAGCACCACAAAGATATCAACCTCCATCAGTTTTTTGAGGTTCTCGATTGTGGATCGGATCTCCTCTTCATGCTGTCTGGCAAAGTCAGAGGATGGAGCCATCACCTGTGAGATTGCAATATCCCTCGAATAGAGGCTGTAACGCTTCAGATCCTTCTTCAACAGTTCCTCGATCGAGAAACTTGAAAGCTCCATCCCCTCCCTGAAGAGAGAGATTCCAAACTCCACCGGATCAATCCCTGTCTTCTCTGCAAGCCAGGCAACCATCTCTTCATCCTTTTTTGTGGTCGTTGACATCTTCAGGCCAAGGGTGTCGGAGAGGATGCCGGCAAGGAGCAGTCCCCCGATCTGTTCAGGGAGATCCCGTCCGCTCTCCTGGTAGATTGAGGCAACGATCGTTGAGGTTGAGCCGACCGGTTCCATGATAAACCGGATCGGCTTCAGTGTCGTCATCGCCCCAAGACGGTGATGATCGAGGATCTCGAGTATCTCGGCATTCTCGATACCGTCAACTGCCTGGCTGTACTCATTGTGGTCGACAAGGATGACGGATTTCTGAATATCATAGACAAAGGTGTTCCTTGATATCATACCAAGGAGCATTCCATTCTCGTCGACGATACAGGCAGTCCTGTACCTGGAGTTCGTCACCACCTGTTTCACATAATCCAGCCCGTCATCCATGTGGATGATCGGAACATCGGTTGCCATCACCTCACTTGCAGGCAATGAGAGGTTGATCATCTTGGCAACACCGAATGCATCGAGTTTTGTTGAGAGAACAGAAACGCCCTGTGATTTCGCGGCATTGATCGCCCGCTCTCCAATGGGAGCGCCATCAGCGATGATCAAAAGTGCAATTCCAGCCTGGATGAGGGCAAGTTGTGAAGGTTCGTTATCTCCGACTATGGCAATATCATTCTTTGTCAGGCGGGAGAGAGTGACATGCAGGGCATCTATTGAGATATAGACATTCCCCTCAAGGAGATCACAGTTCCGGACAATCACTTCAGCCTCGAGGATCCGTGCCAGTGTCTCGATCTGTATCGGGAGGACAGAAAGGGGCTCAATCCGGGTGCGGCGAACATATGCCCGTGCCAGTCCGTGTTCTGAGACAAGACCGACAAATCTCCCCCCGGTATCGGTAATGGGTATATTCCTGACATCCTGCTCCTCCATCATATCGACAACATCGATTGTAGGGAGATCCTTCTGTGCGCTATGGGTATAGGTGAACGGAATATCGGCAACCGTGGGCTCCACAGACTCAACGAGGATTGGAGCATCGACTCCGAAGTGGGAGAGGACATAGGCTGTCTCTGCCATGATCTCGCCACAACGTGCAGGAATGTACCTCTCGGGCTCCTGCTGGTTCAGATATGCGGAATATCCGATTGCACTACATATGCTGTCAGTATCCGGATTTTTATGCCCGATAACATAGATGCTGTTTGTCATAGTCTCCCTTTCCCTCTCCCCGGTGAACCCGGTGCCCTGTTTTTCAGGAAATCTGTAGATCTTTTCTCATTAATGCTGATATGTCTTGCCCTGAGGGCAGATCAGGAGCCAGAGAGGAAGCTTTATCTTGATACCCTCTGATATTCAGGCGTGCAGTCTGATGACAGGTGATTCGGCTGATTCTTCAGAATCAATAAACCATGCGCCACGTACGGTATTTCGCAATGAGTTTGCAGAGATAGAGGAGGTGATCAATGCGTACCGTTCCCAGAAAAGAGAGAATGTCGCTATCATCGGCCTTCCCTATTCAGGTAAAAGCACCTTGATATCTGCACTTCATGATGCATATGCAAACGACACATATCGTGTAGAATACGGATCCCGGATAACCCGTAAACGTGAACTTCTGGACTATCGTTCAAATAAGCCGATATTCCTTATGGATGGCTGCCAGTATCTCTTCTCCAGGAATATCGGGGGTTTTTCAGTACTGGACGATTTCCTCGACGAGGTTGCCACCTCCTCCTCCCTCTTCATCACAACCTGGAACCTCTATGCATGGAACTATCTCAGAAGGGTGCGGGAGGTGGAGCGGATCTTTCCAAAGACGATCCTTCTTCCTCCACTCTCGGATAGAGAAATGCGGGCGTGCATTCTGAAAGAGTATACTGATGCCGAACTCCAGTTCATTGGCGGAGTTGAGGTTGAACTCCCTTCATTTGTCCGAATCGAATGGAGCGACTTACATCTTCCCTTCAAAAATGAACCTCTTAAGGTGCCTGTTCCAAAGTTCAGTATTGACAGACTGGCATTTCGAAGACGCCATCGTGAAGAGACACTCTCTGATGAAGAGCTGGTATTTAGAAAAATAACGATGATGGCTGAAGGAAATCCCGGTGTCGGAAAGGCGATCTGGAAGCGGAGTTTTGACTATCCAACAGTAAATCTGAAGGATTACCACCCGATCAGAATCAATGATCCTCTCGTCAGAAAGGATGCGTTCATCCTCGGAGTGATTGCTATGACGGGCGCTACCTCAAGGGAGTATCTGGAGGAGGTATCGGCTCTCGAATATGATATCAACCCGATACTCTACCGGCTTCAGACGCTGGGTGTAATCACGGCACGAGAAGATGTATATCAGATCTGCCCGGAAGCGGTTCTCGGGGTGCATGATCTCCTCAGAAGACTGAGGATCATCTGGGAGTGAGTAGTATGGTTGATCTTACATCCACAGAGTTTTATAATGAGGTTCTCTCTCTTGCATTTGATGCAGTTATTATAATTATTGCTGCCTATATGCTCGCCAAAATCCTCAGTTTTATCCTAATCCGCTTCTCAAATCAGTTTGGTCATGCCCGGATCGCTGTCCGGATGATAGTGCCGATCTTAAATATCCTCATCTATTCAACTGCCATCCTTCTCATCGTGCGCCAGATTGTTTTCCTCGGTACGATCGAACTTGTCGCATTCTCGGGGCTTTTTGGTGCAGCAATTGGTTTTGGGCTGAAAGATGTCTTTGCCAATATCATCGGCGGTGTGATCATTGCATTTGAGAAACCGTTCCGTATTGGGGATCGGATCACAATGGGTGAACACTATGGTGAAGTGGCTGAGATCGGAATGCTCGATACCCGCATTGTCACCCCGAATGACGATTATGTCACCATTCCAAACTATAAGATCATTACCCAGAGCGTATCAAGCGCCAATTCAGGTCTCACAGAGATGATGATTGTTATTGATATCTACATCGATCATTCGGCAGATATCGATCGTGCCATAGAACTCTTCAGGGATGCCGTTGTTACATCCCGGCATGTGTATATCTCTGATCATTGCTTCTACACCATCCTTACTGAAAACCAGCTTAATGCTGTTCGTCTCAGGGCACGTGCCTATGTCTGGGATCTCCGTGATGAATTTGAATGTGAAGCAGAGATCTCACGAAGGACGAAAAGGGCATTCCAGAAGGAAGGAATCCTTCCGCCAAGATACTATGTCCCCGGTGAGATGCCTGAGGCCTCCTGATGCCGGGTTTATCGATAACTAACGAATAGAAGTACAAAAGAGTGGGTAGAGAGTCGTCTCCTCTCTATTCGCCATCAAACATCTTTCGAACCGACTCTGCTGCAACCTTCGCCGCACCCATCGCCAGGATCACAGTCGCCGCACCGGTTGCGACATCGCCGGCTGCAAAGATCTTTGGAATGGTTGTTCTGCCATCTTCATCGACCTTCAGGTTTCCTCTCTTCTCACGGACAAGCCCCTCGATCATCCGGATCAGGAGAGGATTGGGGCTCTGCCCGATCGCCTCGATTACGACATCAGCCGGGATAATCTGCTCACTGCCCGGAATCGGTTTTGCACCCGGCCGGCCGGAGTCATCGGGCTCGCACATATCCATCGAGACAACCTCGACCCCGGTGACGGTTCCCTCTCCCAGGATCCGGGTCGGGTTTGTGCAGGTGAGGAAGCGGATCCCCTCCTCTTCAGCATGATGCACTTCAACAAGCCGGGCAGGCATATCTTCCCGTCTCCGCCTGTAAACGAGCGTCACCTCCGCACCCATCCGCCGGGCGACACGGGCTGCATCCATTGCAACATTCCCACCGCCGACGACAACGACCTTTCCTCCATGCCTGACAGGAGTATCGTAGTGTGGGAATGCATTTGCATGCATCAGGTTCACACGTGTCAGAAATTCATTTGCTGAATAGACGCCTATCTGGTTCTCCCCGGGAATGCCCATAAATGCCGGAAGCCCGGCACCGGTTGCGAGGATGACTGCATCATAGGAGAGGAGCTCTTCAACCGGTATACTCCTCCCGACGAGGTGGTTGGTTTTAATCCCGACACCAAGACGTTTCACCTCATCGATCTCGGCTGCCACGACCTTTTTTGGGAGACGGAATTCGGGAATCCCGTAGGTGAGGACGCCGCCCGCTGCATGGAGCGACTCAAATATTGTAACTGAGAAACCATTGCGTGCAAGCTCTGCTGCTGCTGTCAGCCCGGCAGGACCTGAACCGACAATGGCGATCTTCTCCTTCCTCTTTGCAGAAACAGCCGGGGCGGTGATGCCATGCTCCCGCTCCCAGTCTGCAAGGAACCGCTCAAGTGCGCCTATCGTAATCGGCTTATCCTTTACACCGAGGATACACTCCCCCTCGCACTGAACTTCCTGTGGACAGACACGGCCGCAGATTGCAGGGAGCATGTTGTTCTCCTTGATGATGCCAATCGCAGAGCCAAAATCTTCCTCCTCGATATACCGGAGGAAGCCCGGAATGTCAATTCCTACCGGGCACCCATCAACACATGCGGGCTTCTTGCACCGGAGGCATCGTGTCGCCTCAAGAACCGCCTCCTCAGCGGAGATACCGCAGTCGACCTCTGCAAAGTCATTGACCCGTGTTTCAGCAGAACGGTCAGCCATCAGTGGTTCCCTCCACAGCCGCATCCCCCGGAATGATAGTGTTCACGTGATATCTTTTCTTCAGGATGGTAGAACCGCTGCCGGTTCATCAGGAGATCGAAGTCTACCTGATGAGCATCAAATTCCGGTCCGTCAACACAGGCGAATTTCGTCTCGCCATTCACCACAACCCGGCAGGATCCGCACATCCC
>Ga0163225_100131_pt1 | contig 23910 bp, 25 predicted proteins | sample MSEWel2016_04_06_2_FD_113145 | JGI IMG/M metagenome (GOLD analysis project Ga0163225, IMG submission 113145) | Subsurface microbial communities from deep shales in West Virginia, USA - MSEEL Well Study Marcellus 5H_2016_04_06 ... | reverse complement strand
GCGATGACCCCGTCAATATTCTCGGAAAATCCAGCATGGATATCTACTGCTATTGCCGGGGTTGTAATGCCTGAAGAGTCGATTGCCGCCTGCATATCCTCCCCGATGATCATCGAGACACAGGTTCCGATAACTGCAATCCGGCCAGGATGAAAGGTCTTCTCAGCATATCCGAGGACATCCTCGAGGAGCTGCTGGCCACCGAAGATGAATTCGTTGTCAGCAAGGGATGTCGTGATCACCCTGAGCCCGTCCTCTTCAAGGAGTCGGGCATGTTTGAATGAGCATCCCGATGGGCCATGGAGTATCGCGACATCGACTCCGAGATCACGGGCGGTATAGAGGGCGGCTACAATGGAACTTGGGCGTGGCTGAATGTACTGCATAATGATTTACCTCCATGTTTTTACTGCAAGGAGAAGGATTGTTTCCGGTGTGCGAGGGGCCTGACGTCGCGCTTCTTCAAGTGAAGAGGCGATTTTTGCATCAGGATAGCAGGATATGATCCCGGCATCCGGATTCATTACTACAAGCGTAAGTATATCAGGATGGATCTCCGCTATCGCATGTTTGATATCGGATTCTGCAAAATTTTCGCAGACTGCATGTTCATCCTGTCCTATGATTAGATGAAGCGGGGCATCCGGCTGTATCCGGAGTGCATAGGCTGCCGCCTCAATGGTTGTCTCTGATGTTGTCCCACTGTTGGAGGCATCAATGATCAGGCATCCGTTCTCTCTCTCTGTCTGCATTCTGCCGGGTAGGGCTTCAAAAGATGAGAGAGCCAAAGGATCGACTCCAAGAAGACAGGCGGCGGCAGTTGCGGTCATTAAGGAAGTCAGGTATCCTTTCAGAGAGAGGAGCGGATGGTCGAAGGAACCACAGATGCCGTCATATTCATACTGAATCGAATAACCATCAGATGAAACGATCTCTCCAACAGTATGCTGATCCGGATGATGGTCCAATACTATGCCATCAGGAAGAAGGACGCGCCTGCATGTCTTCAGGGATTCGCATTTTGCCGCAAAGGCCGATTTCTTTCCTGCGGCTATTGGGTAGTCATCTGCCGAGGTAAGTATCCCAAGATCCCCTCTCCCAGACACACCAAGAGAGCATTCACCTATCAGCCAGCCATTCATTGAATGAGCCATTCTGGCAGGGGTGATGAGACTGGCAGGAGTGATGCCCGATCTACCAAGCATCTCCCTCATGGGATAGCGGATGGTTCCGCTTGAGGTATGAAGGATACCTGAACCTGCCATCAGGTGAGCAAGCGCATATGCGGTTGTCGTCTTCCCGCGTGTGCCGGTGATCTCGATCATCAGGTGTGGCAGATCCGTCCCGATCAGAATTCCGGCTGCCTGATGATGAGTAATCACCGGTATACCTGAATGGAGCAGGGGGTATGCAGGATCGAGATGGACAGGGGCAATGGCGCAGGAGTATGCAGTTGCCATTGCCATTTCAGGAGTAATGCCCTCCTCTCCCCGGTAAACATCAACAGAATCGACAGAATAACCCTGCTCGCGGAAGGCGGAGGCGATCACACCCCCGCCATGAATAGTGTCGAGCGCGAGCAGGCGCATAGATCGATCAGAGATGATCGCGGATGGCATTCTCCGCATTCTTCAACATCAGCTCTGCAAGGAGCGGGTCACCGCCAATTGGATCGGCATACACAAGAGGAAGATCTTTCCCGTTCAGCTTTACAACTCCTCTCTTCTTCCCTTCTTCAAGGCCGAGGATACCCGGGATATCTTTTAGGATATGGACGCCCTTTGCAAGGAAGAGCGGGACAACAACGAGAAGATCAATATCCTCATCTGAGAACGCCTGCATTGACTCCTCTACTGAGGGTTCATTCATGCTCATAAACCCTGCCTTAACGATATAGCCATTATTTTTCTCGGCGATGATTGCGGCGGTGCTTTCAACAAGTTCCTTGTTGTGCGGGAGTTTGCTCCCATGTCCAACCAGTAGTAAGCCTTTCTTAGCCATTATATTAGAGTTGTACAATTATAGGTAAAAAGTATTATCGATTCAGTTTGAGTGAGGTAGATCCAAACTACTATCCCTTATCATTTCTAATTATAGTGAATCTATGATGGAGGCATACGAACGGTTTGAGCTCCTGATGAACCAGCAGATCGTCAGGACACCTATTGCACTGGCATCCATGGGCGGAATTGTGGATGCAGCATATGCACTTGAGCGAGGTGGGCATATCGGTGCTGCGTTCCTTGGAGGTTTTTCCATCGATGAAAAGACGGTACTCGCCAGTCATGATCTTGCCGAGGCAGGGAGGACGGAGTTCTTCTTCCCCGATCCGATTGAAGGGATCCGGGCAGAAGTCGGGAAGCTGAAGGGATCCGACATTGTACCAGGTATCAATCTCCGGGGATCGTCAGCTGCATCATTTGAACTGCTCGCAGATGAACTTGGAGATATTGCAGTCTATGAAATAGACGCACATTGCCGCCAGTTGCCGATGATCAAGGCAGGTGCAGGCGAGCACCTGCTTACCCACCACCACGATCTCTGTTCTATTGTCAAAACCTTAAAGAAATTTGATATCTGCGTCTCGGTGAAGATCAGAACCGGACTCACTGATGAGCGTACACTCGCCCGATCACTCTGGAAAGCCGGCGCGGATATCATCCATATTGACCTGATGGACGAAGGTTACCAAAAGATCCGCCAGATCAGAAACTCCTGTCCCCTCCAGATTATTGCAAATAATTCCATGCACTCCTATGATCGGGTGATGGAGCAGTTCTCCCATGGGGCTGACCTCGTCTCTGTTGCACGGAAAGCCGATCTGCATACCCTCAAAGGTCTGGATGCAGCAGTCCGCAGGTATGCTGATGAAACAGGCTGGTATAATGCACCCAAGCAGCTCTGCCGGGGAGGGGATCTCAGGGCTCTTGCCTTCTGCTGTATGCCGGTGAAAGAGTGCCCGTTGCTCCCGGTTCTGAAAGGAATACATATGGAACGGGAAGCATATGTTCACCTGAAACGGAGAGCCACTGCCAGCACTCCTCTCCAGGAGGGGACGCACACGTGTTTTGGGAGTCTTTCCTGGTGCTGCAAATCCTCAACCCCCTGTATGTTCCGTGATATGACACTGAAGAATCTGAATATCGAGAAGACAGGCTATATGAAGCAGAAACGGAGGCTTGCCGAGAAGATAATGGAGGAGATCTTCCATGAAGTGCCCGCCGACGTCCCGTGCTGAGCTTGCACAGCTCGCAATGATGCTTGAGGTGACAGCATATGCGAAACCGGGGAATGTCGATCGATGCCATGATTATGAAGATACCCACCTTGAACATTTTCTTGCCTCAGTGATTGCCTGCCGCCCCACCCTTGATGCAGTCGAAGGGGGGAACTCTGGTATCGGGGAGGGAATCTACGATGCAGTCGTCAGAACCAACTGCCATTCCGGCGGCAATACTCATTTCGGCGCATTTATCCTTCTTCTGCCTCTTATCGCCGGAGGAGATATTCCGGGCGCTCTGAGGCTGATCAAGGAGACCACGGTTCATGACGCCGTACTCTTTTACAAGGCATTTACAGAGACGCAAGTCAGGGTGATCGAAACTGATGGACTTGACGTAAATGACCCCGATTCAATTGAAGAGATCAGAAGAGAGGGGATGACGCTCCTTGATGTGATGACATATTCAGCACCAAAGGACATGATCTGCCGTGAGTGGGTGGAAGGCTACACCCTGACCAGAAAATTTGCAGACCGACTCCATGATGCAGACGGCGGTACAAAAGCGATCAGCCCGCTCTTCATCTGCCTGATGGCAGAGGAGATGGATACCTTCATCGCAAAGAAATTCAATGCAACGGTTGCCGAGGAGGCGATGATGATGGCACGGGAGGTGCAGGCGGGGCGGCGGACGGTCGCTTCTATGGACGAAGAATGTATCCGCCGCGGCATCAACCCCGGATCGCTTGCGGACATCACCATCGCCGGGATCTACCTGGCACTTACTGAGGGATGGCAATGGGATCGGTAATGAATGATTCCGCAAATGAAAGCACCCGGGAGGCAAATGACATGCACGAAGGAATGCTTCAGGAAGGGATCAACGAAGTGATCGGCACAACTCACCTGAATGCTGCACCGATGGGCGTCATCTTCCGGGGCGGCCGCTACACCCTCGCCCTCTTCAAGGGCAGCCATACCGCAGCAAATATCATCCGGGATGGGTGGTTTGTTGCAAACCTGATCCATGATCCGGTGATCTATGTCGAGTCCGCATTCGCTGATCTCCCAGAGACTGCCTTCATCACAGAGACAATCAATGGCACCCCGATGCACCGCCTCGCTGCCGCTGAGGCATGGATTGCCTTTCGGGCTGAGGTCATCGGTGAGAGTAGTGAGGCATACAGCATCCTCCTTACACCACTCCGGGAAGCGGTACTGGTTCACTCCATCCATCCCGTGAACCGGGGCTTCAACGCGATCATCGAGGCGGCAGTGCACGGCACCCGCTATATCATGAACCATGATTCAAAGCTGGAATGGCTGATCCGGCATCACCTCACGCTTGCGAGGAAATGCGGTGGTGAGCGGGAGAGGAAAGCGGCGGGGTTGGTTGAGGACTTCATCTGGGAATTCGTTGTAGAAGAGTGTCTCTAGCAGAGCGAACCTGTATTTCTGAATCAACGATCTGTAACCGACATTAACAGAAGTTCCCTCGTATCTTTTCGATTGATGGATTTTGAACCGCGGGATGGCATATTCAGTCCCCGATATGGAGAACTTATTCAACTAATGACCCGGAATTTCATCCCATCAAATCAGGAGGGGTTTTGTTTTGATAGCCGCAAGATAAACAGCATGGGTTTTCCCATACCTTTTTTCATAAAAAAAGGGTTTTAGAAGTTTTTATCAACCAGAATCTGTTCTGAGCCGTCAGTGAAGGTGCCTACGAGTGTAAATTGTTTGCCTTTAATCTTATCACCAAAAGCTACAATCCATCTCTCACCAACATTTGGTGAAACACCATCCGGGGAGGTGTCTCCGATAGTAGTACTATTGTAAATATCACCATAGGTACCGTCAAGAGTTGCATTTAAAGACGTGATCGATCCGAGATCTGCTCCACCCTGCCAGGTGATAGAGACATTATCTTGGCCATCAGCCGCTACTGTCAACCCAACAACCTTCGCGCCGCCGACATTGCCCACGAGCCCGAAGACAAACGCTGCAATCACTGCAGCTAAGATCACCGTGATGGCAACCATCAGGATAACACCGATAACCGGTGATACCGCATCGTCATTTCTCTTCATTGACATAATCATTTACCTCACTACCGAAATCCAACTGAATCCGGTGTGTATGGGGAGTAAAAGGTGGATAACTATTTAAACTCTTTTAAGATATGAGCGTGAAGAAAAGAAAACCATTTGAAAGCGCCAGGTGGAAATATTATTTCCTTAAAACACACAATATGATTATTTATTTCACCTGCCGGTACCGGATCACCCCATCTGCCTCCTCAGACACCCAGTCGGGGAGAAGGCCGGCGAGGAGGCCACGCAGGTAGGCATCGGCAACCAGGTGGCAGCAGAGGGGATGATCATCCGGGAGAGAAAAATCAGTCCTGATAGTGATCCCGGTATTGCCCTTCCGCTCATAGGGCACCCCGATGGTGATTAAGAAACTCTCGGCAATGGTGAGGATATCTTCACCCTCTACCCGCTCCCGGAACCCGGCACCATGGTCCTGCCCGAGAGAATAGGTATGCCGGGCGACTGCCTCCCGGATCACAGGAGAGGGATCTTCGGCAATACGGGCGATGAGAGGAAGAGCGATCTGATTTTTTCCAAAAAACCTGGAGGTCTTGCTGATCGTCCAGTCCCTTGCAAACGATGATCCAAACCCCATCTCAAACCCCCTATCCCGGCTCCGGCTGTTTACTATCTGACAACTCCTGTGATCATGCACCCGATTCCGGCGATCTGGAAAAGACGGGCGACCACAATCGACCAGTAGGAGAGAAAAGTCTCTCCCTGAAGCATGGCTACACTATCCGAGAAGACTATCCCGATCACCAGCAGAAATAATCCCAGGTTAAAGAGGAGGAGGGTCTTATCCTTCACCTGTTTATAACTGAGGTACACAAGCACATTCAATGCCGCTCCCATCAGGAGGGTGATGATCGCAAGTATCCCATACAGTAATTCAAAAGCCATAGGTCTCTCCCAAAACAATCATGCTACCCAACATATGTCTGCTCCTTGATCTTCTTTACTGCAAGTATGGTATTGACTTCCCTGACCCCGGGCAGTGCAGAGAGCGGATGGATGAGTTCAGTCTTCAGCTCGGATATATCCGCTGTCACCGCTTTTATCAAAAAGTCATTGGGTTCAAGCACCTCAAAGACCTCCCGGACAATCTGTTTCCCTGCGAGGTAAGTGATCAGATCGTTTGCTGACTCAGGATCGACCTTGATTGAGAGGAAGGAGACCAGCCGGCGTGGAAAAAACTCGGGATTCACCGCAATCGTAAACCGCTCGATAACGCCTTCCTGCTTCAGCCGCTCGATCCGCTTGAATACCGTTGAAGGAGCAATAGAGAGCCGCTTCCCGAGATCGGCAAGTGGTATTTTTGCATCCCCCATCAGCGCGTCAAGGATGGCATGATCGGTCGCATCCATTATGGAGATGATAGTTAATTGGATCAGATTAATGGATCGGTTTGTTTCCCGGAAACCGGCCACTCCCAGAATGGGTTTGGCACAGCTCCCCCTGAAGGAAGATGGATCGCATGCCTGATTGCACCATCGATGAAATGCTTTGCACCTGCAAGTGCCGAATAGAGAGGCTGTCCCAGGCAGAGTTCCGAGGCAATCGCAGAGGCAAAACAGCATCCGGAACCATGAACCTCATAGGGATATCTCGGGGCAGAAAATGCCTCTTCAAAATTCCTGGTGATGAAGAGATCGATAGAAGCATCTCCGCTTCCCATATGCCCGCCTTTCAGGACAACTGCACCTGCACCATATGAAAGGAAGACAGAACACGCCTCCCGCATATCATCGAGCGAGAGAATTGGTGCAATACCGCTTAGAATCTCCGCCTCGGGTATATTCGGGGTAATAAGGCTTGCTCGCGGGATCAGCCCGTCTGTCAGGAGTGATAATGCATCTTCTGTGAGCAGCCGGTGGCCGCTTGTCGAGACGATCACCGGATCGAGGACAAGCGGAGCTCCCGGCAGGAGTGAGTCAATGACAGCCTCAATGACAGCAGTATTCCCAAGCATCCCGGTCTTCCAGGCAGAAACTGTAAATTCCTCGCAGAGAGCAGCAATCTGTGCCCCCACAGAATCGCCTGATTGTATCCATGCCCCTGTAACTTTTTGTGTATTCTGGGCAGTGACTGCCGTTGCTACCGAGAGGCCATATACCCCGTATGCTGCGAAAGTCTTCAGATCAATCTGGAGGCCGGCGCCCCCGCTCGGATCTGATCCGGCGATTGTACAGGCAGTGGGGAGCAGTTGAGCAGTCATGACATTTTAAACTCTCTTCCTCAGGCTTCATGAGGTTTGCGATCGGGAACGTGCGCTCTGGGCAACCTCGCCGCTCTTTGGCTAGCCCCGGAGATATATCAGGATCACGCCTTTATTGCTCCTCCCGATCAACAGAATCGTATATGGATATAGAAGGATATGTGCGCAGGCATCTGGCTGAAGGATGTCCTGACGATGACCTGCGCCTCCGCCTCCGGGACCGGATCCTTGAGATAAAAGATCTCACACAGGAGTATGCCGAAGCATTTGCAGCAGCTGCAATTGAAGAAGTGAGACTCACCGAGGGCCTGAAAGGAGATCTCTTCACATATGAAAAGTCAGGCGTCTCCATGGGGGAATTTGGTGTCGGTTCACGGGGCACCGGCGACTTCTATGCGCACCGGAAGATTGCAGACATCATCGGGGATACCGGGGCATCGGTCGAGGTATCGGAGATGGATGACGGAGGGGTTGTCAGGGCAGGCGGCCAGTACATCATCGCCACCGTTGACGGTATGCACTCCCGCCTCTCTGACTATCCCTTCCTTGCAGGCTTCCATGCCACACGGGCAACGCTCCGTGATGTCTATGTGATGGGGGCAACTCCTGTCGGGCTCATCTCCGATATCCATGTGGCAGATGACGGCGATGTTGCGAAGATCTTCGACTATACAGCCGGGATCACCACCGTCTCAGAGGCGCTGGGTGTTCCGCTCATCGCCGGCTCAACCCTCCGTATCGGGGGGGATATGGTGATTGGGGACAGGATGACGGGCTGCGTCGGCGTTGTCGGGGTTGCAGACCATATCACCGCCCGGAGGAAGATCATGCCGGGGGATCTCTTCCTGATGACCGAGGGATCCGGCGGCGGCACCATCGCCACCGCTGCAATCTATTCTGGGAATGCCGAGTATGTCGATGAGACAATCAACCTCAACTTCCTCAGGGCATGCGATGCGCTCGTGAATGATCCCGTATTCACAGAAATCCACGCTATGACCGATGTCACCAACGGCGGGCTTCGCGGGGACGCATATGAGATGGCAGAAACCGCAGCATGCCGGATTGTTATTAAAGAAGAGAAGATCCGCCACCTCATCAATCCAAATGTCCTCATTCTCCTCGACAAACTCGGAATTGATTATCTCGGTGTATCCATCGACTCGCTCCTTGTCGTGGTTCCGCCAGAAGCAGCAGAACGCGTCATCTCTGTAATCAGGAAAACCGGAGTTGCTGTTGATATCATAGGATATGCAGAAGAAGGAGCTGCAGAATCAGTTATTCTCACAGACGGAGTCGAAACTGACTTTTCCCCAAAGTTCCGGGAAGCCGCATATACGCCCCTCAAGAAGGTAGTTGAGAAACAGGGCGGGAATTTCGAAGAGATGAAAAAGAAGATTGATCGTGCGGCAGATGCAGCAAAGGAGAAGAAGCAGCGGATACTGAAGGGACTCTAAAATTCTCTTGTTTACTCCTTCTTCCCACTCACGCAGACATTAAATGCAAGGTACGGAATATGCGACTCGATGTATGGCTCAAATCTCTGAGCCATACCAAAGAGACGGGGGGAGAGGGTGTAGTGTGCAAATGAGCAGCGTTCAGACACAACATCAACAAATCCTGCCTGTGTGAACATCTCTTCCATCTCTTTTCCCGTATAATAATGTTCACCGAAATCTCCAACCCCGATCTTGTTGAAGCCAAGACGTTCACCAAGCCGGTAGAGGAGGGGCACCATGCAGGTGAGGGTATTCCAGGAGAGCGCACAGATAGCAATCCTGCCACCCGGTTTTAAGATACGATACGACTCGCGGAGCATCGCCCCGGGATCATTGAGATAGGTAAATGCAAGAAGACTTGCAATGCTGTCAAATGTTTCATCTTCAAATGGGAGGATATCTGCTGTTCCAACAAGGAATTCTGAATCAGGGCAGCGGAGACGTCCTATCCTGACCATACCGGGGGAGATATCAAGCCCGACAGCAACACCCCCGAATTTTGCATAATGTTCAATAAATATCCCTGTTCCACACCCAAGATCCAGAAGGACTCCCCTCTCCGGAAGTCTGTCAAGAACCAGATTGCTCAGATGCTGATGGTACAGCCTCCCCTGCCTGATGTCGTACCGCTGATCATAGACACCGGCAACCTCATCATAATGTGCCTGTACCTTTGCTCTACTCATATCGCCAACTCCTCTAAACGGGTCAAAAAGGCATTTACCTGGAGATATTCATTTCCGGACTGCCCAAGCATCGCATCTGCCTCTGCAAGGAGAAGCGTTGCATTTGGATCATTACAACAGACTTTCAATGAATGCCTGAGTGTCATGATGCATTCCCGTCCCGAAAGACCATAGTCTATCATCAGGCTCTCCGCACCCTTTCTTGCTCCCAAAAGATCGCCCCGCGTGATCGCCTCGATGATCGCATTGCCAAACCGTGATATCTCGCTCTCATCTATCTCCTCGGGTTTGATCGGAGTTCCAAGCTCCACTGCCACCTGAAGATGCATAATTGCCTTCCGCAGATCTCCCTTTACTGCAATGGAGAGGAGTTCCAGATCCTCATCGGGGATGAGATCACTCTTCCCTTCAGATCTTAGTATCTCGTGGAGGCGATCTGCAATAAGATTGTTCTCAATCGGGAGAAACGAGAGGGGGAGCGTACGGGAACGGATTGGGCTGATCAAGGCTGCGGGCTGTGTTGTCACAAAGATGAAACGGCAGGTGGAGCTGAACCGTTCCATTGTCCGGCGCAGACCGTTTTGTGCATCATGTGAGAGTGCATCCGCACAATCAAAGATGATCACCCGGAAGTCACGATTGAGTGGCTTCAGGGAAGCATGCCACCTTACGATATATTTAAAATTGGAGAGAACACTCTGGCCTTTCTGATAAAGGGAAGTGAATTTTGGGTTTCCCTCCAGGTATGCCCTGCCCTGTGAGAAGAGTGTCCCGGATGGAATCACCGTTACATTCTCTGCCACATGATCCTGGTAGATGAGCTGTAAAAAGCATTCAAGTGCAGTAGTCTTCCCCGAACCACGAGGGCCGGAGAGTAGAAGATGAGGAAACGAACCAGAATCTGCAAAATATTTCAGCTGCCGTTTTATATGTTCCTCTCCGAGAATCGCATCAAGTCCGTCCGGACGATACTTCTCTATCCAGAGCATCAGACCAACCTCTCCCTCATCTCTCTCAATGCATCTGCAAGGAATTTCTGGTTATCGATCGAAGCCGCCAATGTATGGAGATCTCCTGCCTTCATCGTTCCGCAGGCTTGTGTGATCGCAGGGAGTGCACGGGTGAGTTCATCGATAATCGGGAGTGTAGCAAGCCGGGCGGTTCGTGAGAGCGGATTGAGGTCAATCGCAATAACAACCCGCCCCATCTTCCGGAGCGCCTCGCATCGATCCCCATCCTCAAGTGCAACTATTACCAGATCCGCAGATCCAATGCCCTCCGGCAGACAGAGTCCACGGTCATGATCGAGCGGGACAAGCCGCTCACACTCACCAGTCAGCACCTCCACACCATGAGCGGCCAGATGATCTGCAACCTGCCGCATCCTCTCCTCAGTCCGGTGGAAGAGATTTACTTCAACTGCCACTCCGGTTCTCTGCTGAAACACTGCTATCTCCTCAGCTGCGAGTACCGCGCAGTTCCCGTTCACCGAGAAGACCGGACGTTCTGCTGAGAGAATCAGCCGGGCAGCGAGACGCTCTGCTTCTGCAGCACTTGCAGTCGTCTGCTCCCCGATCAGGTAATCAAATGCCTCACCCCTGCCATGTGCCGCAAGACCTTCAAAAGAAACAAGACCGCTCCGGGCAGCAGCTGCAAGCGATTCCCGTACCGTGAGTGACTTGTATCGGGGATGATTGCGGGGAATCATTGGTTTACCTCAATAATTTTCGGCCCCTCATCAGCAACGGAGGTGGCATACACTCTTCCAAATTGCGAAAGCACTCCCGCTGCTTTATACCCGCAGGCAAAAACACCTTCACCGAGCATCGTCATGGATGCCGGAACATTTGCATCATCACAGGCAGAGAGTATGGTTCTGACGGGGTCGGTGATCAGTCCGGACGATTCAGCAAACTGCCGGGAAATAGCAAAGAAATCATTAATATCATCAGGAAATCTGCCGGGATATGCCAGAGCGGCTTTTTCCATTGATTCAGGAGAAGAGAGCACCTGCTGTGTGGAGATTGGGGAGAGGCTGACAATGGCAACCGGGATTTCCACAACCATGAGACGGCAGTTAACCCCTTTGATCCCGGGAGCATTCCGGCAGACGAGTCCACCGCCAAGCTCTGCTGACACATCACCAAGTCCGTTTCCATGTAATACTTCAATCTCATGAGCAAGGCGGGCAATCTCCGGCATTCCCATTGAGAGAGTGAAGAGTTCATCTGCTGCAATGACTGTTGCCAGAAGCGAGGCTGCAGAGAGGCCAAAACCTGATCCGATCGGAAGGCGTGACTCTGTTCTTACCTGAGCAGACACACCTATCCTTTCAAGGGCTTCCTCAATCGGGGGAGATCCGTCTGTCTCTACCCCATCTGCAACAACGACAATCTCAGTCTCATCAGATCGCTCCACGGTAGCTGTCACTCCTTCCGCAATAACAAGCCCGGCACCGATACTTCCGGTGCCTTCAGGCGTCTCTCCCATAATCCTTGAGAAATAGCCTGATATATGGCCCGGTGAGATGGCTTTCACAGACGCCGGCATAGCTCGAAGGCAACCTCCTCTTTTGTGGAAAGAATGAGCTCTTCACCATCTCCCATGAGTAAAAATGATCCTGTGGAAGAACCCATCACAGAGGGTGGATTGGCAACAACCATTGACGCCCCGCGTCTCAGCAGCTCATGCCCTTCAAGAGCGGCATCATTACCCAGCTTGAAGGCGATCGTCCTGACAGCCGGTTTTGAAAGGGCGAGATCGATTATTTTTGGAAGAGGGCGGAGTGTGATCTCCTGTTCCCTGCCTGATGGGATCTTACCTGCGATCCGGTCTGGTGCATAATCCGAGATCGCAGCCGCACTGATATAGATATCAACCCGGCAATCAAGTTCTGACTGGACCGCCGCCATCATCTCACCTGCTGTCTCCACGCTCACGTTCCGGACACCCGGAAAGCGGCCCGAATGGATGACGGTCACATCTGCACCAAGCCTGAAGGCTTCAAGGGCAATTTCCCGCCCCATCTGTCCGGTTGATCTGGTGGTCAGAACACGGACATCATCAAGCGGCTCCCGGCAGGCTCCGCTTGTGATCAGCACCTTCTTCCCGGCAAGTGGCCTGCCGGACACCGCCCGCTCAGACCAGAGGACAATCTCGTCAATACTGGCGATCTTTGCCTTCCCCTCCTCAATACGTGGAGGGATAAACTCTATTCCGTATCCTTTCAGGATCTCCAGATTTCTCAGAACAGCGGGGTGACGGTACATCGAGTGATGCATCGCAGGAGAGAGAACAATCGGCTGTCCACTCCCAAGAGCAGTAGTTGCAAAGGTAGTAACAGGCGTATCATCGATTCCACAGGCGATCTTTCCGATCGTATTTGCCGTGCATGGAGCAATCAGGAGAAGATCCGCTTTACGTTCATCTCCACAATAAATCACATGCTCGACATGCCCGGTTATGGTTCTGATCGTATCCCGTCCGGTTGCATAGGTGAGGGCCTCAGGACTGATGATTCCGGCAGCAGCTTCCGAGAGAACCGCCTGCACGTCAGCTCCTTTCCTCCTGAGTTCGTGAGCAAGCCGGACACAGTCAACTGCGGCGATACTTCCGGTAACTGCCAGTACAACAAGTTTCCCTTCCAGTGTTCGTCTCATCCAATCACCAGATCCATAACACTATGCCATATTCTGGGTGCATATTTCTTTATTCTATGCACAGTTATATCGGCAACAGTGATTCCATATTCAGAAAATAGTGTGAGAATGCTCTTCTCATCCGGTTTCAGCGTGTGAAGATGGATTATACTGCCACTTCCGACATGGGGGAAGAGATCTTCAAGATAGTCTGCTGCATCAAAATGCCCCATGATCACACGGTTATACCTGCCGGAGAGGAGATCACGGCAGTCACCGCAATCAGCAGTAATCCGATGCATAAGATCGTTTTCCCGGATATTCTTCAGGAGATAGCCATATGAATCAGGATTGAGCTCCATCGCATGCACACTCCCACCACCAACAGCAGCCGGGAGAGAAAAATATCCAATACCGGCGAACATATCTGCGATCCGCTCCTCTCTCCCGGAGGAAGATATCAGAGACCGTATCCTCTCCTTCTCCCCCCGGTTCCCCTGTGAGAACATCACTTTTGTGGGATCAAGGTGGTATGCAATGCCGCATTCCCGATGAAGCACCTCATGAGGAATGCCTGCAATCACTTCACAGGAGGGTGTTCTGAGTGATCCTGTATGCGCTGGGATAAAAAGAATACATGATGGATCTTCGCAGGATCCGAGATCGTCGATTTCAGTAGCTGTGGGTCGTTTTCCATGGAAGATGATCGTATCGCCAAGCCGCTGGTATCCCCGCCCTCTCCTCTTTCTCTCCGGGACAACGGTATCATATGCCTCGCCTTCCATGACAGGGGCATAGACGACATCCCCGTCCCGGTACGGCCGCTTTGATGGATCAACCCAGGAGAATTCAGATAGTAAAGGGAGATCCCGGGGAGAAAGTATCCGTGCACGCATCAGTACCCAACCACAACCAGCATCTCACCATCCCGGAGAATGGTAACCACTCCCCCTGCCTGTGTATGGCAGCCTTTGGGGGCTGGGATCTCAAGGGGGAGATGTGTCTTTGGATCCAGAATACCTATTGTTTCACCCTCATGGTATGTCACCATCGCTTCTTCAGCATCCCTGATATTCCCGATGAGCTGTACGGCCTCCTCATCACGGAAACTTCGTGGCTGCTGGCTGAGCAGGTGTTTTGTCCTGAGTGTCGTGCCATCTGATCCCTGAACCAGATAGTAGTCATTATTCATCGAAACAACATCTCCCCGGACTATTCGGGGGAGCCTGACAGACCATGTCACACGATAGAGCCGTTTTCCCTCTTTCTCTCCGACAAGTTTCGGGTGTGATGTCGAACGTGCACCAAAATAGGAGGAGATATCACTCACAATCGACTGCCCGATCCCAAGAGAGGAGACGATAATATCAATTCCATCCTTTGAGGAGTCGATAGATGAGACAAACGAGAGGCGATCGCCCCCCTGCTGGGCGGCATCTTCAGCCTGCCATGCGATCTCAGCGGATCGCTTACTCTCCCAATCGGTCAGCCGCCTTCCCTCACCTCTCACCTGAATGATCCCCTCATAGTAACTACCGGAGATCCGGCAGCATCGATCACACTGTTCCCTGCCAAAGACGATCAGCACCTGAAACGTATCTTCAACCGGTATGCCATAGCATGTCCCGGATATCTTCAGGAAGGCTTTGGAACGATTCGAACTGATATCGCGAATCGTCATCTCCATTGCATGATCGGATACATCAGGGTGGAACACAATGCCGTCAATGACAAGAGATCGTGCAAGAGTTTCCTTATCACTCTCCAGATCAGCCCAGCTACTACCCACCTTTCGGGATCCGCAGGTAGGACAGAGGATTGCTTCAACGCGGGGAGAGACGGTTACCCATTCGATCTCATGCAGCCTGCAAGGGCCACAGAGTCCTTCTTCAGAGGGTTTACCGCAACGGGGACAGATAGTGTCTTTGATACTCATGATCTTTTATTGTACAAACTGGGCATGCGGGACAGAATCAATCATCAGACATGATGAGGGGTCGATACAGCCAAGTGAGATGGCAATCTCAACGACTTTTGTCCCGATGATATTCGCATTACTTGCATGTGCAAGAGCATACCGCACCTCCTCTTCAGAGGCGGGAACATCTCCATAAAAAAACTCGGTGATGGTGATCTCGATATTGCCCTCGGTGAGCGTTCTTCCCAGAAGTTCACGATCGCAGATAGCAACTACCGTCCCTCCACCCGGTTCCTTATGGATCTTCATGTACATTGCATTAGTATTCGGTGTCATGGTGCAAAAAGGATCGTTTCGATCAGAGGGAGATCTGAACACCATAAACCTCTTCTGGCACCAGAGAATGAATACGCCAGATATCTTCTTCTGTGAAACTGCCTGCTTGAAGATGCCGGAGCGTGAACCTTGGAACCGACCGGGGACCGAGCACCGATCCGGGCCGTTCGCGTTCATCCATATAATCGCTTTCCATCGTAAACAACCTGCCATCGCAAGCGGCAGCGGCGATGCAATCATTATTTGCGATGAATGAAGGATGAAGTTTCGTATCGGGAGTGGCAAAGTGTTTCACCACCCGTTTGAGAGGAAGACCGGCTCTCTCTGCCATCTCCACAACATCATGGCATGGGCCGCTTTCGGCATGCAGCTGCACCGCACAGCCACATTCTGCGGCGAAATGAAGTGAGGCATTTAATACCCGGTTTGAGGCATCCCACACAGCTGATTCCACCTCATAATGAGGGCGGCCGCTCTTCAGGGCAATAGCTGATCCTTCCTTCACAAACCGGGCAGCCAGCTCAAGTGCTCCGATCATCAGGGATTCGGCTTCAGAAAGCGTCATTCGTTCGATCATGCGCGATATCTCGGCAGGATGAACACCAAGAACCGGAAATGCCACCACTCCCTCCCTGCAACATTCGGCTGCAAGGGCTATCGTCTTCTCAAAGACCACCCGGAAATCTTCCGGAACAACCGGAGTGATTCCAAATGACCATGAGGGTTTTGTCACCAGGAAGATGTGGGTTCCACCGGATCGGGCAAACTCCCGGACTGCCTTTATACCGATCCCCCGAACCGGATCGATATGGATATGATCGTCAGTTATTGGAAAGCGCGGTTTCTGCATATTAATCGATGATGGACATCATCGGATACCCATTTTCATATTTGAGTGCAGCAGTACAGGTTGCATCTCCCACCCGGGTGGAGAGCGTGACAGTAAACATCCGCCCTGAAACTTCTGAGTATCCAAAAGGATTCTCAAGCATCACGGATCTATCAAGCCTGACATGTACGTCTGTCACATATGGCTGGAGGCTGACTGCTGACTCGATCGCATTTTCAATCATTTCTGCTGTCTCCGGTGAAACCGGAGTTCCGACGAACTGGTGATAGAGTGCACCGAGTTTTATCGCCGCTTCAAAGACTGCACGTTCCCTGTCTGTTGGCATATTCATCACCTAAATTAGTTTTATCAGGCCGTTTCGTGGTGAAAGGGCTTCTCCACCCCTGAGAAGCACATCGATCTGCTTTTCAACAGTATCGCGGGCAAAACCTTTCTGGATCAGACTTTCAATGATCTGATCGATCCGGGCGGTGCCACTCTCATCCCCGGACTGACGGATCGTCTCCTTGATACTCCGGATCAGATCGCGGCTCTGCTTTGAAACACCGGTGACAATCTTATCAATATCAAAGGATCCTGTCTGGGGGTCATAGGCAACCTTCCGAAGACATGCATCAACAATCTTGATCACCCGCACCGCATCATCCCGTTCAATCGACATCGAGAGACGTGTGCGTGCACTTGCCTCAGCCAGTCTGACGAGTGCTTCAAGCTGGCGGGCAGTCACCGGGACAGGCTTATCTGCAGATGCAAGGTTTCTGAGCTTCATGTAATATTCAACAAGCGTCCCCTTTGCCTCCTCAGTAATAATCGGAAACGAATTCCGTTTTGCATATGCGATGTACTTCCGGAAAAGCACCGGATCGATCTCGGGGGTAACCGGTGCAAGCTCACGTTCGATATATTCCTCGTTGACACCTTCAATCGGGTTCTTTTTATGCTGCATGATCAGCTCGCCAACGGAATGGGCTTTCAGGATATGCAGGGCTATTGCCTCATCCCGCTGTTTCTCCGGCTTATCGGTCATGATGAAGATCAGATCGAAACGCGACAGAAGCGATGGCGGCATATTGATCTGCTCGGATATCCCCACATACTCGTCAAATCGACCAAGTTTTGGGTTTGCAGCACCGAGGAGTGCGCACCGGGACTTGAGCGTCGCGGTGATACCAGCTTTTGCAATCGAGATTGTCTGCTGCTCCATTGCTTCATGGAGCGATGAACGATCCTCTTTTGCCATCTTATCCATCTCATCGACTGCTGCAACTCCCATATCTGCAAGTACAAGCGCACCTGCCTCAAGTGTCCACTTCCCATCTCCAAACTCATCTTTCACCGCCGCCGCGGTAAGTCCGGCGGATGTTGCGGATTTTCCGGAGGTATAGATGCCCCGTGGAGAGAGTTTTACCACATATCTGAGGAGCTGTGACTTGGCGATACCGGGATCTCCGACAAGAAGGATATGCACATCCCCACGGAGCGAACTCCCATCCGGCATCTCTTTTGCAATACCGCCAAAGAGTTGAAGGGAAACCGCCTCCTTGACTTCATCATTTCCATAGATCGTGGGGGCAATTGAATGGGCGATCTTTCGGTAAAGATTTGGATCACGCGAGAGTTCAAGGATCTGAGCCTCATCCTCTTCGGTGATGTTCACCTCTTCAAATTCCTTTTCCCCAAACTCTATCGAGTTGCAGTCGAGGTAAATATCAAAAGTGGTGCTCTTTGTTCCGGAATTAACCCGCTGGATGGAGCGTAGCACACCATTGACGATAACACGATCCCCCGGCGCTGCAAGCCCGGTCAGATCATCAGTTGCATCAATATCGAGGATCTGAGGCTGTTCGCCCCCACGAAGTCCTTCTGGAATCTCCTGTATCCGGATCTTCTGTGCATCGACAAATTTTGATTTGAGATGGATTAATTCCAGGCGCTTGTGAGTGCATTCACCCATACCACAGCTTTCGGGTTCAACGAATTTGCCATAGCCCTGTTCCCGAAGTGTCATATGGCCGGACGGACACCGGAAAACCGCCTCGACGATCCGGGGACGGACCTCCGTCGTCTTTCTTATAATTCCCTCAACAGAGACGAATGTATTCATCTGCTCGGATCTGATATCACGAACAAGTGTTTTACGCGGGAGATTAATGAACCGGATATTCATCCTTGGGATGATCTCATGGGCATCTTTTCGTGCAAGGAGATTATGTGCCCTCAGAGCATCCCTGACCTCTGCAAAGACCTTGTTTGGATATGCGAGAAGTTCGTCGGCAAGTCTGACACCACTCTTTCCAAACTTCTGAAGCGTTTCATAATTGATGATCAGGGATCGTTTATAGGGATATTCACGGCTGAGTGTCCGGAGTTCCTGTTTGTATTTCTTTGAGAGAAAATCCGCCCATTCTTTGGATTTATCGACAACTTCAATGTCGAACTCTTCATCCTGATTCAATGCTGATCAATCCCTCTCTTCTTCAATGCCGACAGCACAAACCGTGCGATCATTGCTTCCATCTGAAGCTCGCTCTGCGCCCCTTCGGAGATCCTGAAATCCGCCTCACCGATATGATCGATCAATTCCACCTTCAGCATCCGATCAAGTTCCATTGAGACAAGATGCCGGTAGCACTGCCCGAGAAGTTCGGTAGGTGCAATCCCGCGATCGCGTGTAAGTGAGCTGAGATGCCGCTCAGCACCTTCGAAATCTCCTGAAAGCGAGAGAGCAATGAGATTAACAATCTCCGCGGGTTTTGCGGTAGCACTTATCGCATAAATCTGCTCTGCGGTGATATCCTGTGAAACCACCGCTGCTCCCTGAAGCGCGTTGATCGCTTTTCTCATGTCGCCCTGGGCAATGTAGACGATTGCATCCTCTGCTTTTTCGGTGAGGGTAAGTCCCTCTTTTCCTGCAATTCGTCGGATCTCTTCCTTGACATCCTCTGAGGTGAGCGGGCGGAACCGGAAGAGGGCGCACCTGCTCTGGATCGGATCGATGATCTTTGACGAGTAGTTGCAGGAGAGGATGAAACGACAGCTTTCGGCATAACTCTCCATTGTTCGTCTCAGGGCTGACTGTGCGTCGGATGTGAGTGAATCTGCCTCATCCAGGAAGAGGATCTTAAATGATGCATCTCCCATCGGGGATGTACGGGCAAACTGCTTGATCTGATTTCTGACAACGTCAATTCCCCTCTCATCAGAGGCATTCAGCTCACGGAAGTTCATCCTCCAGTCCTCGCCGAACAGTTCGCGTGCAAGGGCAACAGCAGCTGTTGTCTTCCCGACACCCGGGCTTCCGGTGAGGAGGAGATGGGGGAGAGTTCCCTTCTTGACATAACTCTCCAGCCGCTCAACGATATCCCTGTGGCCGACCATATCGGCTAACCGCAGTGGGCGGTATTTCTCGATCCAGATCCCGTGGACATCCTCCATGCATGATCATTAGATCCCACCTGATGAAAAGGATACGTCCTATCGATACCCTGATGCCTCACGCCGACAGATACGATCAGACAATGGTACCTGGAACTGTTCCTGTCGGCTGGGTCTTCGCAGATGAACTTCATCGTGCAGAAAGAGGAGATAATGGATTTGTCAGCCCAACCGGAGGTACTTTTCATCGTGTATTTCTGATAGGTGTGTTAACCGAAGTGCATGTACAGACCAGTCGTGCTGTGGATGCACGGCTGAGTGATCCAACCGGCGGTTTCTCGATCTCAGTGAACCGTTCCTGCCCGCGTGTTGCCGATCTGCTCACGGCAACCGAGCCACCGGAATTTGTCGCCATCTCAGGGGAACTCTCACAGCGCGGACGCGAAGAGATCTGGGTTATTGCAGATTCATGCCAGGTGGTACAGCGTGAGGATCGTGATCGCTTCGTGCATCTCTGCGCGGATGATACACTCCGGAGGCTGGAATCCATTGGGGAACTCTCTGAAGAACAGAGAGAGATTGCAGAGATGGTCGCAAAAGCTCTGATGGTCGTAAGCGCAGAACCAGAGAGGCACCAGAACGATCAGGCAGATGTACCGGATCTGACCGTGAGGATGATGGGCATCATCGAAGAATGCTCAGGTCCCAAAGGCGCTCTTCTTGATGATGTACTCAGAAGAGCCGGAGAGGGAGGTGTCGGGGAAAATGAGGCAAAAGCAGCACTGACAGTAATTCTTGAGGAGGGAGACTGTTATATGCCGACGAACAGCACCATCAGACTCCTATGATACCCCGGTTCCTTCCTGAAGGCCCGGCACTCCTTCTGAAACGCTCGATCTCTGTTCTGGTGATTGCTGATATCCATCTTGGTGTCGAGAGTGCGCTTGATTGCGCAGGATGGCACCTGAAGAGCAGTTCAGAGAGCCGGCTCCAGCGTCTACTCACCTGTATTGATGCAACAGATCCCGATCTGCTGGTAATACTCGGTGACCTGAAGCATTCGGTGCCCCGTATCACCTGGCAGGAGCACACAGAACTGCCGAAATTCCTTAATGCGATACGGCGGAAAGTCGGAATACAGCTCCTTCCCGGCAACCACGATGCCGGTATTGAACGATATCTGGAACCCGAAGAGATCCGGAATAAGAACGGAGTGGTTATCGATGGCACAGGATACCTGCATGGCCACACCTACCCGTCGCCGGAACTTGCGGGCCATCTTATTCTGGCAGGACATCACCACCCAGTTATCCACCTCTATGATGAGGTCGGTTGTTCACTGAGGGGAAATCCTGCCTACCTTATATCTGAAGTTGATGAGAAGCTGCTCAGGATGGAACAGGCAGATACACCCACCCGCCTCCTCTTCATGCCCGCCTTTTATGAGTATGCAGGAGGGATTGATATCAGAACAATCCCGGAGAGTAGATTATCCCCTCTTTCCCGGAGTATCAGAATAGAAACAGCCGAGGTGTTTCTTCAGGATGGAACCTATATCGACACCCTCGGATCCCTCAGATCCGATCCATATTATCGCTCTTCTGCATGAGCGGATCAGGGATGCCCTTTACAAACGGGGTTTTAATGATCTCTCTGAGATCCAGCTCCGCGCAATACCTCCCCTGCTCCGGGGTGAACACCAGATCCTCATTGCTCCAACCGGTACAGGAAAGACAGAGAGCGCGATGCTCCCGATCTTCCACTCACTTCTTACGATGAAAGAGCGAAGTGGTTTTTCTGCCCTCTATATCACCCCCCTCAGATCACTCAACCGGAACATGCTCTCCCGCCTCACCTGGTGGTGTGGTGAACTTGGGTTGTCTGTTGGAGTGCGGCATGGCGACACCACAATGGCTGAACGAAGAAGGCAGGTTCTAAAACCTCCTGATCTTTTGATCACAACCCCTGAAACAATCCAGTCGATGTTGATGGGATCCCGTCTCCGTCAGCATCTGGGTGGTGTGAAGCATGTGATCGTCGATGAGATCCATGAACTTGCCGATGGCAAGCGGGGAGTACAGCTTGCGATTGCACTTGAACGGATCTGCGAATACGCTGGAGAATTCCAGAGAATCGGGATCTCGGCAACCGTCGGAAACCCGGAAACAGTCGGGTACTGCCTCTGTGGGGAGCGGCCGTTTTCTATCATTGAAGTGCCGGTTGCATCCCGCCTCTCTCTCCGTGTTCTCTTCGGGGGGGAAAGGTTTGATCGCCAGATTGAGAAGATCGAGGATGCAATCGAAGGTACCGGATCCTCCCTTGTCTTTGTCAATACCCGCTCAGTGGCTGAAGCAATCGGCCATCACCTCATACCACGCGGCGATGTGGAAATTCATCATGGATCACTCTCAAAGGAGGTCAGGATCGATGCCGAGGACCGGTTTTCAAAGGGTCAGATTAGAACACTTGTCTGCACCAGTTCAATGGAGCTTGGGATCGATATCGGACATATCGATCATGTGATCCAGTTTGGATCCCCCCGTGATGTCGCACGCCTGATCCAGCGGGTTGGGAGAGCCGGGCACCGGATCGACCAGATCTCACGGGGAACGATCATTGCAACCGGTTTCGATGATCTCCTTGAATCACTGGTTATTGCACGGCGGGCAGTTGCGAATAAGACCGAGCCGGTGATCCCGCCCCGCTGTCCTGCTGATGTGATCGCAAATCAGGTTGCGGCAATCGCTGTTGAGCGGGGGGAATGCGAGATTCAGGTTATTCGCAAGATCCTGGCACGGGCATGGCCGGTATCTGATTGCGAAGGGTTGCTTGACGACTGTATCAGCCGGATGGAGGAGCACCGCCTGATCCGAAGAGAGGGAGAGAGTATAATCAAAACCGGCCGTGCCCGGAAGTACCTCACCACAAACCTCTCGATGATCACCGATGAGAGGAAATTCAGGATCATCGATTATGTAACCCGGAGGACGATCGGCACTCTTGATGAGTCGTTTGTCGTCGGCTGGATCCATACCGGGGCTGTCTTTATAACACGCGGCAGGCTCTGGCGGGTGCTTGAAGTGCTTGAGGATGCTATCACCGTCGAGCCCGCACCAAAAAGCATGGGTGAACTGCCATCATGGGAGGGGGAGCAGATCCCGGTGCCCTTTGAGGTTGCAGAGGAGGTTGGACAGCTGAGGAGAACCCGGTGCTTTACCGGGTATGGAGCTGATGATGATTCACTCGCGTACATCAACACGATTCTCTCGGAGATGGAGAAGAATAAGACAGAAGTGCCCACTGACCGCCTGGTGATGCTCGAACATTCAAAGGACGGGGTGATTGTGAATATCTGCGGTGGCCATAAGGCAAATGAAGCCCTAGGACGTGCTCTCTCCATCCTGATATCCGCACGCTTTGGAACGAGTGTCGGAATTGAGGTGAATGCATACCGGGTATTTCTACGGCTGCCAAAACAGATCGGAGCACAGGATGTCAGTGAGATTCTTTCTTCTCTTGAAGAAGAGCATATCGAGGCGATCCTGAGGATTGCAATGAGAAAGACCGCTCTCTATAAATGGAAGCTGGTCGCCATAGCAAAGAAGTTCGGAGCGATCGAATCAGATGCCGAATATGATAAGATCAGCCTCCACCGCTTAAGCGAACATTTTGATGGGAGTGTGATCGAACAGGAGGTATATCGCGAGCTCTTCAGCAGATACATGGATGCAGGGGCAGCAGGGAGGCTTATATCCAAAATACGGTCAGGAGAGATCGAGGTGCGCATCGGCCCGCTCTCTATCATCGGTTCAGAGGGGCTCTTTTCCTCACGGGATCTGATCGCTCCGCCGGATATGGATCAGGCGGTGATCGCTGCATTGAAGCGACGGTTGAATGCGCAGGAGGTGATACTCGCCTGTATGCATTGCAGGAAGTGGAAGAGGAAGACGATTCTGGAACGGGTGGAGGAACACCCCGAATGCCCAAAATGTGGTGCCCGGCTCATCGCCGCCGTCAAGCCATATGAGGAGGAGAATATTCAGATCGCCAGGAAAAAGACGAAGACACCTGAAG
>Ga0163225_100130_pt1 | contig 23929 bp, 15 predicted proteins | sample MSEWel2016_04_06_2_FD_113145 | JGI IMG/M metagenome (GOLD analysis project Ga0163225, IMG submission 113145) | Subsurface microbial communities from deep shales in West Virginia, USA - MSEEL Well Study Marcellus 5H_2016_04_06 ... | reverse complement strand
TTCCAATTTTCTTTCTTTGCTTTTTTAAGTAAATGAACAGCCTTTTCTTTATTTCCTTCTCTAAATCTAATTAATGCTAATTTTTGATAACCAATATGAGCCGGATAACTGGATTTTTGAGCTTCATGATCTTTGTTCTTTAAGATTTTGAGAACATCTTCAGAGATGGCAATTTGTTTTTGGCAGAGCTTAATTATTTTCTCTTTATTTTTGTCATCTTCATTTTCTCTATCAGAGTAAAGTTTAATTAACTGAGAGTGGATTTCAAATAATTCCATTGGCTCATCTGATAATTCAGCTGCTTTATTTAAAATGTTGATTACAACTTCTGGATTTTGATTATAAAATTTTGTGATTACATTTCCAGCCAGCAGATACAGTGTTCTGGCAGCTGTTTTCTTTGAGTTATTTTGAAGAAGGTATGCACTTTCAGAGATTATTTTTTTTCTTTCCCTTTCACTAAAATTGTTGTTCCATCAGTCCTCTAAACCATTGTTTTTAATAAAATTATATTCTTTGCTTTTTCTAAAGAAATCTAATACTTTCATATTTTAATCCTCCCTGCTGCAAATTCTATCAAGTGATTTAATTATAATTTATACAAAAAAACCACAGCAATTTTCATCACTGTGGCCTTAAATACCTGAGGCAAATCTGACAATCATAGATAAAAATCCTTAGATTCAGATCTTTGCGTAATAATCTTTCAATTATTTTGCCCTTATAAATATTTGATTTTAGATTTGTAAAAATTTTATCTTACTGCTATATAATATATTTGCTATAAAGAGGATAATTCCTGCTTATATTCACATATATTTCTAATAAATTTATTTTATTACTTTTATTAAATGGATAAAATAATTTTACATAACCTTGTTTTTTAAAAATATAAAGCTTCAATTTAATGAAAACCAGTGCTCTTAAACTATTATAATCTTAGCAATAAAGCAGGAAGTTTGCTAAATAAAAAGAATAATAATTATGAGAGAATATTAATAATTTATCAGGATTAAAAAGTACAGAAAAACAATTGAGGAGTGGGTTAAATGCGAATTTCCTACCAGAAGCTATATGATAAATTTTTTGAAATCCTTTTGGACCGAGGTTTCGAGAAGAAAAAAGCAGAACTGGCTGCCAAAAATTTTGCCGACAGCAGTCTGGATGGTTTTCAGTCTCACGGAGTTAATAGATTTCCCGAGTTTATAATGATGATTGACGAAGGTTATATAGATATCAAGGCTGAGCCAAAAAAGGTTGATACTAATGGGAATATTGAAATATATGATGGACAGCTGGGCCCCGGGAATTTAAATGCTCAGTTGATAATGGAGAAAGCAATTGAAAAAGCCAAAAGAGAGGGTATAGCAGTTATGGCTCTGAAAAATACAAACCACTGGCTGCGGGGAGGTGCTTTTGGCTGGCAGGCAGCAGAAGCAGGTTGTGGGGCGATTTGTTTTACTAATACACTACCTAATTTACCACCCTGGGGAGCAAAAGAATCAAAACTTGGGAATAATCCGCTTGTAATGGCAGTTCCCCGGCCTAAAAAGCATATTGTTTTAGATATGGCAGTTTCTCAGTATGCTTATGGAACCCTGGGGAAATATGAGATGGGAAATAAGGAATTACCCTATCCAGGTGGCTATAATCAAGCAGGGGAATTAACCACTGATCCAGGAGAGATATTGAAATCAATGCGACCGCTTCCAGCTGGTTACTGGAAAGGATCCGGGCTTTCAATGATGTTTGATTTGTTTGCTTCACTACTCTCTGGAGGTTTAAATACTTTTTTAATTGGGAAAAAAGAAAAAGAATATGCGATTTCTCAACTGTTTATGGTTTTTGATATGGAAGATAAAATTAATGAAGAAACAATTGAACAGACAGTTGATTCGGTTCATTCGGCTGAGAGAGTTGATCCTGAACAAAGACCTACTTATCCAGGGGAAAGAACCTATTTAAGAAGACAGGAAAATTTAGAAAAAGGAATCCCAGTTAATGAAGAAGTCTGGGAGAAGATCAATAGTTTATAATCAAAAATTCAGGGACAGCTTTCTTATTTGAAGAATGATAAGCTGGTCTATCAAAATCTTGATAAGTCAATAAAATATTATCTGGATTATATTAAATATGTGAATCAAAATACATAATATATTAAAACTCAGATTATCTGGTTCTAAAAGCAGGAAGAATCTCTCCTAAATAGAATAATATTAAATGAAAGCAAATTAAAAATTATTCTGGAGAGGGTTTTATGGATCAGGCAAATACAGGTTTACATGAGCGCTTAAAAAAGACAAAAGCAATAGCAGAACTGGGACAGGGAATGGATGTGGGCACACTTAACGAATATTCCCATCAAATTTCTCTTTACCTGCTGCTAAAGGTTTTCAAAAGAGAAATAAATAATAATCAGCAGCGCAGCCGCAGTGATTTGCTGCAGCTGACTGTTGAAATTTTAAAAGAAATGCAGCTTAATATAAATATGGAAGAAATTGAAAGACTGGTGGATGGAGTTCTTTATTCGGGAGATCCCAAACAGCAGTCATATTTTCATGTCAAAATTTATGATGAAACAGCGGGAGGATTTAGAGATTTTAAATACCGCTATTTGATTCCGGACCGGGAGGCTTCCAACTGGCAGGAAGGTGGGAGCACAGTCTACAGGCTCTCCGAGATTTCACAGGAGATAATTTTTATTACCAGGGAGATTCTGCAGGAGTTTGGTTTTGATCTGGAGCAGTTTTATACTCTGCAGCTGATTAAAAACGGTAACTTTAAAGAAGCTAAAGGCAGTGTCAGCAATTTAATTGCCCGGGTCCGCAACTTGATCAAAAAGGAAAAGGACTGGCGGGAGGATATACTGCGCAATCCGGGCCTGATATTTTCAGCCTACAAAGAGCGCCGACGTCGGACTGAGGCTGAGGTCAGGGAGCAGTTTAAAGAAGAGAAAAAAGTTTTCAGTGATATTTTTGTCTGGCGGGACAGGCTGGACAGTTTTGAAAATGTTGATCAGAAAGAAGGAGAACTCCTATTTGAAGAACTGGAGCGAGCAAGAGCTCTCCATGATTATCTGGCAGAACTGACAGTTTCCAATCTGTCACTTGAGCTGCAGCTGAGACGGGAAAATCCCGATATTTTCTGGCAGACTTCTCGCCTGAGTTTTAAAAAAGATTTCTGGCAGAATACTGTACTTAAGTCAGGACTTCCTAAAATCGATGATTTAGAAAAAATGCTGAATCCACTCTTTTCTCCGAAGCAGGACTTTATCTTTCCTTTAGACTGGGCCTGGTCTGAACAACAGCTTTACAGCTATCTGGAAGAAAGTGAAGGGGAAATAGAAACAGTAGAAATTGACTCAGCTCCAGAGCGGGAAATAGACTGGGAGCTTGCGGTTGAACTCTGGCAGGATGTTTTTAACGAGCTGCTGCAAAAAGGAGAATTTAAGCTGACAGAACTAAATCAGCTGAGCACAGCCAAAAAAGAGAAATGGCTGAGTCAGCCAATTAATCTGGAGTTATTTATGATGTTTATCATCACCGATATTAGACTTAAAATTGTGGAAGAATATCCGGGACTGGATGAGCGGCTGCTTTTATTCAATAAGTTAGTAAAAGCCGAGCCAAAACTGGCTGAGCTGGAAGGTAAAAAACTCGCAGCCAGGCTGACAGGCAGCAGTAAAAAAGTAAATCTACTTGATCAGTTTATTATTTCACCCTATAAAATTTATCTGGAGGAAGATTAAAATGGCATTTAAACAGGAAGAGCTCGAAAATGGAGCCGCCCTATTTTTCAAACTTTTAGAAGAAGAGATTCTTTCAGTCTCTGATCCGCTGGCTGAAAAGTACAGAACTAACAGTGAGGTACATAATATCGTCAACACCATGGCTGCTGAGGCGGGTTTAAGAGTTTTTTCAACGGCCAAAAATGTTCATCTTGTCTCCAAGGCAAGAGGCTCAAGTTTTGCTAATTCATATACCCAGATGAAAGAAAAATATTCCGGCCTCAGGCGGAAGCGCTATTTTTATCTGGCCAATATCATTATTTCAATTTTTCTGGCTGAGATTGATAAAGAAAGTCATGTTCGGATACGCTGGGAAGAGGAAGGAATCTCCTATCACCGCCTTTCTGACCTGGTTACCGCAACTTTAGAGAGCTGGCTTGAGCGCAAAAAAGAAGATGAGTCCTTTACTCAAAATTGGTCAATTGCCGTGGAAGAGGTGGCTGAGCTCTGGCTGACTGAGTTTAGCGAATATCGGCTGAATAAGGATGAGCAGGTGGATGTGACCAGAACTAAGGGTAATCGACTTTCTTTTATTAACACGGCTTTGAAACCCTTAACTGAACAGGGATTGATTATTGACCAGAGTGATGAGCTAAAGCTGATTCCAAAAGCGGAGCTTTATGAACGGCTGGATGAACTCTACCACAGCCAGAAGCGCTACAATAAATTTATGGATTTGATTTTAGAAAGCAGAAAAGAGCTAGAGGAGGAAGATCAGAATGCCCAGACTGAGCAAAATTAGGATTACAGGGAATAAATATGATGGTTTTCAGAAACAGCACCGGAACTCAATCTTTGATCTGGAATCTGACCACAGTCTCTTTACCCTGCAAAATGGCAGTGGTAAGGGGGTTATGCTGCAGCTGATCTCTCAGCTCCTCCTTCCTGGAACTGCCTGGGGTAAGCGGAATGGAAATAAGCTGGAGGGAATGTTTTATGACCGCTATCAGGTTTTTCAGCCTTATACCTTCCACGTGGTGCTGGAGTGGCGGCTTGATGGCAGTGAAGATAAAAAGCTTTTGACCGGAATCTGTGTTTCCGCTCACAAACAGCAGAGCACAACTGATGAAGAAGGCAAAGTTGGTCTAAAATATTTTCTCTATACTCATGAGTATCAGGGTAATAGCCGTTTTAGTCTGACTAATCTGCCCCTTTACACTAAAAGCAGTGATCAGGTGCTGGAATATCAGCGGCTGGAAGAATTCATTGATCAAAATCGGGCTGATTTTATCAAATATTCCAAAACAGCTGTGTCGAGTCTTAACTCGGAATACTATCAGTATTTAAGCAGCCACGGGATTTATCGTTCGGAGTGGGAGATTATGAAAAATATCAACCGCAGTGAGGGAGGTTTGGAGAAATATTTTTCGCAGGCAAAAGATAATAAGGCTCTTTTTGATCAGTTGATTATTCCAGCTGTCAGTGAGAGCATCAGTTATTACAATGAGCGGGAAAAAAATTCGCTGCTCAATATTTTTGTAGACAATGTAAAAATTGCCCGCAATCTGCCTGAGCTTTTATCCCGACGCGAGGATTTAAAAACTCTCTCCCAGATGGTTGACCCTCTCTTAAGTGATGCTAAGCAGGGGCTGCAGCTTAAAGAAACCCGGGAGATGATCAGAGAGCGAGGAAATAATTATTTGAAAGGGATTGCAGACCGCAGGACTTTTTTAGAAAATGAGCTGCGCCGCAGTCAGCGAGAAAAAGAAAAGACTGCAGAGCGGATTAAAGAGCTTAATTTTGAATCAGAAAACTTAAAATATGTTAAAAAACTGAGGGCTTTAAATAAACTTAAGTCAGAACAGGAAAGCGCCGAAGTTGAGCAGCAGAAATTAGATAGTCAGCTTGAGCGGGTAAAAGCAGAAGAGCTGCAGTTAAAGCTGAACCAGAAATATCTCAAATTAGAGGAGCTGCTGAATGAAGCCGAAGCAAAAAGAGAAAAAATAAATTCTCTAAAAGAGAGAACTGAATTTAAGGAACTGGAAACAGAAATCAAGAAACTTAAGGAAGAGACAGCTGCAGAAATTGCTGATCTAAACTCTAAAATTAAACATTCAGCTGCTGATTATTATTCCTATCAGAAATATTTAGCAGAGAAACTTAAGCAGCTGGAAGCTGAAGAAAATAAGATTGAACAAAAAATTAGAGATGAGCAGCAGTTTAAGTTAAAATATGAGCACGAGAAGCAGCAGTTTGAGGCCGAAAAAGAAAAGTTGGCTCACTTTTTTAACCCGTTGGAGCTGGAAACGCCGGAGTATCTGCTGCAGAATTTGGATAAAGATATAGCTAATTTAAATTCTAAACTGGAAAAGCTGGAAGAAGCTTTAAAAGAACAGCAAGAACAGAAAGAAAAGCTGCAGGCTGAAAAACAGCAGACTGCAGTTAAAGCAGCCGCTCAAGAGACTATGGTCGAAAAGCTAAAAGAAGAGCTTCAAAAACAGAAAGAATCTGAGGAAGAGCTCTTTTCTCAGCTTCTAAAAAGTTTAAATCTTGATAAATTTGAGGAATTTTACAGTAAACAGTGGCTGCAGCAGCAAAAAAATGAACTCTTAAAATTAATCAACGAAAAAGAGGAAAGGCTGCAGGAGCTGAATGCAGATAAGTTTGAGCTCCAGCTTGACTTAAATCTAAATGACAGAGAATACTGGGTGGCCAGTCTGGAGCAGAAAAGGCTCTATCAGAAAATTAAAGAGCTCGATATTCGCGTTTATTACGGCAGTGAATTTTTGTTTGAACTGGTGGAGCAGCGGCAAAAATATCTAAAAGACTATCCCCTGCTGCCTTATGGCCTGGTGGTAGTTTATGAGTCAGACTGGGAAAAGATTAAGGCTAATATTTCTATAGAGGAGATTTCTCACTTTGCTGTACCTATCTTTATCAACCATCAGCTGAACGGCAGTGATTCTAAGCTTCCCTTTAAACTTCTGACCGGTACGGAAAAGAATTTTACTGAGGATAAAAAGAATTTTGAGCAGTGGTTTAGTGGTTTAAAAAACAAAGAGGCTGAGATTAGAGAGACAATATCTATTCTGGAGCGAAAACTCAAAAACTTAAATCAGCTCAACTACCGGGCTGAGACCATGCTGACAGCAGAATCAGCTGCTGAAATCAAAATAAGATTGGGAAATGAGAAATCTAAACTGGAATCTCTGCAGGCAGAAATCAAGAAATATGAGCAGAGGATTAAAAATACAGCTGAAAAAATCAATTCTCTGAACAAAGAATATCAGCAAAAAGAGAAAAAATTAACTGAGCTTCAAGAAAATCAAAAGCAGGTTAAAGACTATCTGGAGGCAAAAAGGGAGCTGGAAAAGAAAGAAAGCCACTATCAGGAAGCGCTGGCTGAGATAGAGCGGCTGGAGGGACTGCTTGGAGATAATAAAAAAGAGCAGAAAAAGAGGCAGAAAGAAGAGCTGCGGCTGGAAAATAATTATGAGAACTGGCTGCAGGCTCTGCGGGACTTTGCCGGCAGCTTAAATGAAATGCTGAGTGACAGGCAGGTTGAACTGAAAAGTGAATTTAGAAAAGAGGAGCTTAACATTGCTCCCCGGGAGCAGTATCCTGAGCTTTTTGCCTTTGAGCAGCATCAGTGTTATCTAAACTACGAGGAAGTGATTTCACTCCAGAAAAAAGAAGAGGAAAAGGCAGCTGAACTTAAATACCTGGAGGCAGGGCTGCAGAAGCTGCTGAAAGATATTAATGAGCTGAAATCAGAACTGACTCAGATCTCTGCTGACTGGGAAGAGCGTGATTATGATTTCAAAAATCAGAGTCAGCTTAAGACTGCTCTGGAGGAAATAAGTGAGCAGCTTAAAAAGCTCCAAAAGCAGGCTCAGAACCTGCAGGAAGATATTTTGGTCCGCCGCGGCCAACTGGAATCAAGAGAAAATGAGCTGGAAGAGAAGGCAGCTGAAATTAAAGGTCGTTTTCAGCGCTCGGTTCAGAGCTGGGAGGAAGTAGAGCTAAATATTAAGGAGCTGGAAATAAAAAAAGAGCTGAGTGAAAATAGGGATTATTTCTCCAAGCTGGAAGAGATGATTTTAAATTATCAGGAAAAAATACAGATCTATAATAACCTCAGCAATAAGTTGGAATATTATCAGCTGGAGGCAGCAAAGGGTGAACTCAATGCCGGAGTTAAAGAAGAACTTAAGGATTCCCCGGCAGCAGTTATCGAGAACTGGGAGAATGACTACCGCAGTATTGAAAATAAGCTTAAGTCTCTCCGGGAAAAAACTGAAGATAATTTCTATCACTTTAAAAATGATGTCAAGGATGTGGTGGAAAACATTACCTTAAAAAACAGCATCAACGAAAAACTGCTCCATAACTTTCGCGCCAGTGATTACCAGTATAACTATGAGATGCTGAATTCCTTTAAGGAATACATCAATAATGAGCTGAACACAATTGACCGCAACAAAACGGAGGCAGAAGAGGCCAGACAGCAGTGGGCTGAGCGCTCGGCAATTCATGTGATGCGGCTGATTACTTCGATGAAGGAAATGATCAGCAATATGGTCTACCACAATCAGCGGGGTCATGCCTTTCCTTTGGTCAGACTGCGCCGGGATGATCTGCTGCCTGATGATGGGCAGGAGGTAATTGCAGAGCTGAAGGAATATTTCCTGGAGCTGATCAATAAATTTAACCGGGAGGAAATTGATGTTGAGCAGCTGCCGGATTATAAGCTCAAGGAATACTGTGGAGATGCCGCTCTTTTCTCAAGAGCACTGCGCGGCCGCTATCCTGTGCTCCAGGTCTATAAAATGACCGAAAAAAATGAATTTATCCATGCCCGTCCCCAGGATTATTTCTATTCTGACTGGGAATCAGTGATTCAGGGTAAGGGGAATGGACCTGAGGGCAGTGGTGGTCAGTCACTTTCGATCAATGCCTTCATGATGATGATGCTTTTAAATTACAAAAAACAGCGTTTTGATAAGTCAAATCCCTGGACAGTGCTTTTTCTGGATAATCCCTTTGGTAAGGCTTCGGCAGCTCATGTGCTGGATCCAATCTTTAAGATTGCCGATAAGCTTAATTTCCAGCTGGTTGCCTTTGCTGCACCGGAGATTATCAAAACTGAAATTTCGGAGCGCTTTCCTGTTTTCTGGGCACTGGAGATCGGTGACACTGAGCGCAACCAGGGTGTTGTCAAGGGACAGGTGATTTATGGTGAAAGACGAGCAAAAATGGATTAGATTGTTCGAAAAATATAAAAAGGATGAGCTTGCGGGCAGGCTCCGCTTTCAGCTGGCTGATTTTGAAAATTTTATTAAAGCCAGACTGGGAGGAGCTACTGCCTATCAGGCAGCCGGTGGTTATCAGAATTTATATCAGCTTCTAAAAAAGATGGAAATTGAAGAGCGAATTAGAGCAATCAAAAGTTCTGAGTTCAATCAGCGGCAGCCTCGTTTAAAAAAACGCTGGACTATGCTTAAAGAAGAGGTGGAAGGCTGGTCGGATAAAGATATTTTACAGCTCTCCCGCCAGCTTGATTTAAGCTATTTTCTTAAAAGGCCAGTTCAGCAGACAGAGGAGCTAAAGCAGAAATTATTTAGCCTGGCTGATTTTTTGAAAACTAAATCTGAGCGAGAATCGGCCAGCCGGGAGGAGCGATCCCTGGAGCTTTTTGCAGATGAGAAATTTTTGAGCCGGACTGCAGGCAAAAAGATTTTGAGTAATTTAAATTTAAGCCTGGCTGACTTAAAGGCTCAGCAGTACAATCATCTATTTGTCTACTGGTCAGTAGATCCAGCTCAAATCAATAATATTTTGGTTATGGAAAATCATTCAGCCTTTATCGGTGCCAAAAAAGCTCTGGCAGCCGGGATTGATATTTTTGCTCGAGATTTTGATACTGTAATTTACGGCCAGGGTAAAAGAATTATCAGAAGCTTTTCTTTTTTAGAGGAGCTGCTGGGTCTGGAGGCTGTAGAAGTTAAGACCAGGCAGCGTCAGCAGCGGCTTGAAGCTTTAAATATTTGTTATGCCGGTGACCTGGATCCGGAAGGACTCGCAATTTATGTGGCTTTGAGAAATAAATATCCTGATTTTAAGATTAAACTTCTGGGAGAGTATTATCAGCTGCTGGTAGAGGAGTCAGATAATTTTTATCCCTGTCATAAGCGGCAGAATAAAAATCAAAAAGTTCTGGCTCAGGTACTGACCGAATTTGAAGAACAGGGATATAATGAGCTGGCAGCAGAGCTGAAACAGGCCTGGGAAAATGACCTCAGGCTACCGCAGGAGCTTCTGACACTGGAAGTTTATAAAAAATGCTTTGCATAGATTAATTTAATTATTAAATAAGATAGAAAATTAAGATTCTATTTGTTATCATTTAAGCAGTGGTGAGGAATAGAAGCTTTTGTTATTAATCGGGGAGAATTATAAGGAGGCAAAGAGTGAGTGAAGCTAAATGGATTGGTATAAGTGCAGGCAGGAAAAATAAAGTAACAGAAACAGTGATAAAAACAGTACTTAAGGCCGCTAATAAAAATTATGATTTTTATTCATTATCAGATTTTGAAATATTAAGCTGTGATGGCTGTAATGGCTGTGTTGAATCTCATCGCTGTGTTAAAAATGATCGGCTCAATGAAATTTCCGAGGCTATGCAGGAGGCAGAAGGAATTGTGTTTGGAGCTCCGGAATACTGGGGAGGCATGAATGCTAAGGGTAGAGCCTTCTGGGAAAGGATCTGTTTTAGTACCCGCCACAATGAATATTTTCCGCTGGCAGATAAGCCTGCTGTTTTAATTGGAGTCAGCGGTGATGGTGACTCCAGCGGGGTTATACAGGATTGTACAGAATTTTTGGAAGATGCCAGAATGAAGATTATAGAAAAAATTGAAATCAGAGGAGAATATGCCTGCTTTGACTGTGGTTATGGACATCTCTGTCAGGTAGGCGGACTGAAGAATTTTTATAATCTTCCGGTAAAAGCTGAAGAGCTGGAGCGTAAGCGATTATCAGAGCAGAAGTTAAGAGAAGAAATAGATTATTCTAAAATTAAAGCTATTTGTGAAGAACTGCGGGAAATACAGGCTGAGAAAGGGGCTGAAGAAAAATGCAAATAGTAGTACTGGATGGTTTTGCTTTAAATCCCGGTGACATAAGCTGGGAAGGAATTAAAAAATTAGGAGATGTAGAAATTTATGAGCGGACTCCGGAAGAAAAAATACTGGAACGAGCTCAGGGAGCAGCAATTCTTTTAACAAATAAGACTCCCCTAAATCGGGAGATAATTAAGGCTCTGCCGGAGCTTGAATACATAGGAGTACTGGCCACTGGTTACAATGTGGTTGATGTTGAGACGGCAGCTGAGAATGAGGTAGTGGTTACCAATGTGCCTACCTATGGTACAAATACTGTGGCTCAGTTTGTGCTGGCCCTGCTTTTGGAAACCTGCCACCATGTTGGTGAGCACAACCGGGCTGTCAAGAGTGGGGCCTGGACTGAGGCTGATGATTTCTGTTTCTGGGATTACCCATTGATTGAGCTGCAGGGAAAGACGCTGGGGATTATTGGTTTTGGCAGTATCGGCCAGCGGACAGCAGAGCTTGCTTCAGCTTTTGGGATGGAGATTATTGCTTATGACCGCAGTCCTGAGAAAAAGAAAGCTGATCCAGCAGTAAAAACTGATAAGGTAGAATTTGTAGATTTAATGGACCTCTACAGAAGGTCTGATGTAATCAGCCTGCACTGTCCTCTGACTGAGGAAACTGAAGGTATGATTAATAAAATTAGCATTGCTCAAATGAAAGAGGGAGTAATTATAATCAATACTGCCCGCGGTGGCTTGATTGTGGAAACAGATCTGGCGGCTGCTTTGGAATCAGGAAAAGTTAAAACTGCTGCAGTTGATGTGCTTTCAACTGAACCCCCGGCAGCATCAAATCCGCTCTTAAATTCTGAGAAGGCAATTGTTACTCCTCATATAGCCTGGGCTTCTCGGGAAGCAAGAGAGAGGCTAATGAAAACTGTGGTTCAAAACTTAAAGAACTTTTTAGAGGGTAATTCAATCAACCAGGTTAACTAATAATAATTACTTTTATTAATAAATATAACATTTTTTAAAAAGACTGGAAATAAAATTTTGAATTTGTTATACTTAATATAGTGAATTTTTAGAAAATTTGTCTGGAGGCGATAATATTGAAGATACTGGTAGCTCCTGATTCTTTTAAAGGCTCATTAACAGCAATGGAAGTTTCTGAAAATATAAAGCGTGGAATACATAATTTTGACTCTAAAATAGATGTTGACTTACTTCCGATGGCTGATGGTGGTGAGGGGACAGTTCAATCTTTAGTCGATGCAACCGATGGTAAAATTATAGAAAAAGAGGTAACAGGACCACTGGGAAATAAAGTTGAGGCTTTTTACGGCCTGCTCGGTGATGGAAAAACTGCAGTGATCGAAATGGCAGCTGCTTCTGGCCTCCCTTTAGTACCGGAGGGAAAAAAGAACCCCTTAAAAACAACTACCTATGGAACGGGAGAGTTAATTGCCTCAGCGCTGGAGCATGGGGTTAAGCAAATTATTATTGGCATTGGCGGCAGTGCGACAAATGATGCCGGGGTGGGGATGGCCCAGGCTTTAGGAGCAGAAATTTTTGATGCTGAAGGTGACCAGGTAGCTTTTGGTGGTGGTAACTTAGATCAGATTGAAAAAATTAATTTAAAAAAATTGGATTCCAGATTAAAGAATGTCGAAATTATGGTTGCCTGTGATGTAGATAATCCTCTTTATGGTGAAGATGGAGCAGCTTATGTTTACGCTCCCCAAAAAGGTGCTGATAGAGAAATGGTTGAAATACTGGATCAAAATTTGCGCCACTTCAATCAAATTGTAATTAATGAGCTTAATAAGGATACAAATCAGATCCCAGGTGCAGGTGCTGCCGGTGGACTTGGAGCCGGACTGGTGGCTTTTTTGGATGCAGAATTAAAAGCAGGAGTAGATATTGTGCTTGATATAATAGATTTTGAAAGCCGTTTAAGAAATGTTGATTTAGTGATCACAGGAGAAGGCATGCTTGATGGACAAAGTATTTATGGTAAAACACCTGTTGGAGTCTCCCGCAGTGCTGCTAAAAAAGATATTCCAGTAATTGCAGTTGCTGGTACTTTAGGCAGCGGAGTAGAAAAAGTATTAGAACACGGAATTAATTCTTATTTTTCTATTATAGATTGCCCGTCTGAATTAAATCAGATTGTCGAAAGAAGTCCTGAACTTCTGGCTAATTTAAGTGAACAAATAATCAGGACAATTCGAATTCAAAGGGGGTTAGGAAAAAATTAATATTATTCGTCCTGATAATATAAATAAAGGGGGATAATAAAAATGGTACAAGGTCCAATGTTGTTGGTGATTTTAGTTGCTGCTATCATATTTATTATTTATATGACAGCAAGGGTTAATCTGCATGCATTTTTAGTTTTACTGCTTGCTTCATTTGGTGTTGGAATTTTATCGGGAATGCCTTTAATTGAAGTTGTAAACACAGTTACAAGTGGTTTTGGTGGAATATTAAGCTATATCGGAATTGTAATTATTGCAGGAACTATAATTGGTACAATTCTGGAAAAGTCAAAGGGAACACTGACAATGGCCAATACTGTACTGGGCTGGGTTGGAGAAGCAAAATCAGCTCTGGCGATGTCTATCACTGGTGCAATTATTTCGATACCTGTATTTTGTGACAGCGGTTTTGTTATTCTTTCATCCTTAAATAAATCACTGGCTAAAAAGGCTAAAATTTCAATGGCAACTATGGCTGTAGCTCTTTCAACTGGACTCTATGCAACTCATACTCTGGTTCCACCTACTCCCGGTCCAATTGCTGCTGCCGGTAATCTTGGTGCAGATCTGGGTCTGGTAATTATGTTTGGGGTAGTAGTTTCTATTCCGGCAATACTTGCAGGCTATCTCTGGGCAACAAAATTTGCCTCCAGATACTGGGTTGATGCTGATATAGAGATAGATGATGGAGAAAGTGAAGTTAATTTACCTTCTGTTTTTGATTCCTTTGCTCCAATTGTAGTGCCAATACTTTTAATTACCTTAAAATCAATTGCAGAGTTTCCTGCAAATATATTCGGAACAGGTAATATAAAGACTTTCCTAGTCTTTATTGGAGATCCAACGGTTGCTTTACTGCTTGGAGTTTTCATTGCTTTTAGATTACTTCCATCATTTGATAAAGAATATATCAATGACTGGGTAGGAAAGGGACTCATTAATGCCGCTACTATTATCATGATTACTGGTGCTGGTGGGGCCTTTGGTCAGGTTTTAAAATCAACTCCAATCGGAAGCTATTTAGGAGAGGTTCTTTCAACATATAATCTCGGCATCTTTTTACCATTTATAATTGCAGCTGCTTTAAAAACCTCACAGGGATCATCTACAGTGGCAATTATTACAACTTCAGCTTTATTAGCTCCAATGCTGCCTTCACTTGGACTTGATGCTTCTGTAGCAAAAGCGCTGGTTGTTATGTCAATTGGTGCTGGCGCGATGACAGTTTCTCACGCTAATGACAGTTACTTCTGGGTTGTAAGTCAGTTTTCTAATATGGATACTGACACAGCCTATAAAGCTTACACGTCAGCAACACTTGTCCAGGGACTTGTGACAATTTCTTTTGTAGCAATTCTGGCCATGTTCTTTATTTAACTTAGGAATTAAGTATCAGGTCCCGGAACTTTGGGGCCTGATATTTTGTTTTTTTAATACTGTCTGGTGTATATACTATTTTTTGAATATTACTTGCAATTACAAATTCTTTATGCTATTATTTATTTAAAGTTACTTTATCGTTAAAGTAAACAATTTTAGTAATTTTTAAACATATTTAGGTTTCAGAGAACGGAGGTAATTATGGCTACTACACTAAAAGATATTGCAAAAAAATTGGGAGTTTCTACAACTGCTGTCTCTAAAGCTTTAAATGATCACGATGATATTGGTGATGAACTGAAGCTGGAAGTTAGAAGAGTAGCCAGGGAATTAAATTACTCACCTAATTCTATTGCGCGCAAACTGGTTTCCAGAAAAAGCAGGACTCTGGGTGTATTTATGTTAAGCAGACAGAATAAATCTGAAGTGGATCATATGGGATATACATTTTTACATGGCATTATAAATGAAGCAAATTTATATAATTATGATATAGTTCTTTTTACAACCAACAGCGATTTTTTAGAAGAAAAATCTTATCTGGATTTATGCAGAGAAAGACAGGTAGAAGGAGTTATTTTTACAGGTCTGCATCTTGGGGATCCACATATAGAGGAGCTTAAAAATTCCGAAATTCCGGTGACAGTAATTGATACTGAACTGGAAGGAGCAAACAATCTTTTTGTAACCAGTGACAACCATTTTGGAATGAAAAAGGGACTGGAATATCTTTATCGTCTGGGTCATCGCCAAATCGCTCTGATTTCCGGGCATAAAGGAGCTGCCGTAACTAAAGAAAGATTTAATTCATATCAGGAATTTATGCAGGAAAAAGGTATTTTTGAAAAGGACTTAGTTTTTAATGCAGATTATACTCAAAATGGTGGCTTTGAGGCTGGAGAAGAAATTGCAGTTCTAGAGAATCCACCGACAGCTATTTTATCAATGAGTGATTTAATGGCCATCGGGGCAATGGAAGCTTTAGAGTCACATGGATTTATAATTCCTGAAGATATTTCAATTGTTGGTTATGATAATATTGATATCACAACTTTTACCAGACCTCCACTGACTTCAATTGACCAGGATGGTTATGATATGGGTCGTTCTTCCGTTCAGATAACTCTAAATAAACTGGGAGAAGAAGTTAACTTTTTTGAGGATGCAGAAAAAATTGGTGATAATAAAATTGTAATTAAACCGAAATTGGTTATCAGAGATTCCTGTAAACGGCTAAAATAAACTCAGGTTTTTTTACTTACTTAAACGTTAAAGTAATATAAGTCTATAAGCAGTTTGGGTGAGTGTTTAAAATAATTAAATTACTAAAAGGAGGAAGTTTTAGAAATGAAAAAGGTATTAGTTTTAACTCTAGCAGTATTTTTAACACTTACAATTGTTGGTACAGCCGCAGCTCAAACTGAGGTCAGGATTGCAGGTTTTGGTGGTAATGATCAGGCAATAGTCGAAGAACTTATAGCACGTTTTGTTCAACCCGAGTTAGAAGGTGAAATTGAGGTGGTTTATGAGCCGGTAGCAGATAATTTTCAGCAGGTGCTTTTAAACTCTTTATCTGCAGGAACTGCAGCTGACTTATTTTACATGGATATTTTCTGGGCACAGAGTCTGATTGACAATGGATTAGTCGAACCATTAAATGACTATCTGGCTGAGTCTGAAGTTTTAAAAAGAGATGATATAGTAGAAAATTTAATTGACGGTTTTACTTATGATGATCAGGTTTATGGGATTCCTAAAGATTTTAACTCTTTAGCCTTATTTTACAACAAAGATTTATTTGACATTGCAGGTGTAGAATATCCGAGCGATGATGACACCTGGATGGAATTTGAGGAAAAGATAGCAGCAGTTTCAGATTTTTCAGAAGACTTTGAAGGTCTTGCAATAGCACCAAGTTTTGAAAGAATGGGAGCTTTTAGTTATGCAACTGGCTGGCAGGATTTTGATGAGCAGGGAAATACAAATTTATTAGATGATAGATTTGTTCATTCATTTGAGTGGTATACAGGTTTAGAGCAGGAAGGACATGCAATTTTACCGGCTGATATGGGCGCTGACTGGGCTGGAGGAGCTTTTGCTAATGGTAATGTAGCGGCTGCAATAGAAGGTGCCTGGGTAATTGGATTTTTAAGAGATCAGGCGCCAAACTTAAATTATGGTGCAGCTAAACTGCCAGTTTATCCAGGAACAGATGAGAGAGGTAACTTTATTTATACAGTTTCCTGGAGCATGAATGCAGAATCTGAGGTTAAAGATGAAGCATTTAGAGTTATGGAATTATTGACCAGTCCAGAGGCTCAGCAGTGGGTGCTGGAAAGAGGTCTGGCAATTCCAAGTCGTAAAGAACTTGCAGACAACGAATATTTCAAGCAGGACAGCAAAGAAGCACAGGCAAATCTAACAGTCTTTGAATCAGCTTCAGATGGCCATGTCTATCCTTATGAGTTTGGTGAATATGGTGCTGAATGGATGCAGCCGATAAATACTGCTCTGACTGAAGTAATGACTGATCAGATGTCAGCAGAAGAGGCACTTGAGGAAGCACAGGAAAGAATGGAAAGAGATGTTTTAAACTAGAACTGTAAGCAACCGGGGGCAGTTTAATCTGCTGTCCCCATCTATCCTTAGGAGTGAAAATATATGCTGAATAAAATTAAAGAAATGAAAGAAAAGATGTCACCCTATCTCCTCTTAACTCCCTTTTTGTTCTGGTTAGTTGTATTTTTTGGTTATGCATTTTTTAGAGCCTTTTATTTTAGTTTTACAGATTATAATCTTTTTAATGAGGCAAATTTTATCGGTCTCGGTAATTATATTAAGTTATTTAATGAATATTTATTTGGTAGGGCTTTAAAAAATACAATTACTTTTTCTGTAATTGTGACCACTGTTCAGACCTTTATTGCCCTGGTGCTGGCAGTTATTTTAAATCAGAAAATTAAGGGGATCAAAATCTTTAGGACAATTTATTACTTACCGAGTATTACTTCCAGTGTAGTAATTACTCTGATCTTTATGTGGATCTTTCAAAAACAGGGTATATTTAATTACTTATTGACATTATTTAACCGTTATCAGGAATATGTGTTATTATTTTTGACAATTTTTATCCTGACTCATTTATTTATGGTTTTGAAAGAGAAATTTTTAAAAAGACCGGTTAAAGTTCTGGAGCCAAGTTATATTGTACTCTCTCTTATAATAGCAACCTTTGCAGCTTTAGGAGTAAATTTTTTTGGAATTATAGGAATCAGAGAAGTAGCAGATGTAGAAACAATCTGGTTAAACACAAGAGAAATGATTCCAGCCTGGGCTGGACCATTTGCATTTCCCAGACCACTGGCCGCAATTATGCTTCTAAATATCTGGACAACTGTGCCCACGATGATGATTCTATATTTAGCAGGTTTACAGGATATTCCGGGAGCTCTTTACGAAGCAGCAGAAGTTGATGGTGCTACAACCTGGCAGAAATTCTGGAAAATAACTGTGCCCCAGCTCAAACATATAACTTTTTTAGTAATGACTATGGGTTTTATTGGAACCTTACAGATGTTTGATCAGGTTGCCATTATTGGCGGTCAGGCACCACTAGAATCGACAGTAACTCTGGCTTATTATGTTTATGTTAATATGTTCCCATCATCAGCTCGTCCAGCAGTTGGACTGGCAAGTGCAGCCGCAATGATTTTAGCTATTTTAACTTTAATATTTGTATATCTTCAGAGACGTATAACCGGAGAGGGGAGAGAATAATGGCTAATGATAAAGCAGAAAATTTAAATACTCAAATAAAACGCAAAAGGTGGCGCAATGTTGGCGCTATTTATGTTCTCCTCTTATTACTATCAATACTTTTTATGGGTCCCTTTGTTTTTGGTTTTCTTTCCAGTTTTAAAGATGATCCAACAGAATGGCCGCCAACTCTTACTTCCGCTCAACTTTCCCCCGAAAACTGGGCCGGAGCCTATAGATTAGGAAAAGATGGTGGAGGTAGTGGTTTTTTTGGTGAGTTTAAAGGAGGAGAAAGTTTAACCTTTAATGTTAGCTATTTATATTCAGCTGAGCAGGAAATAGTAAAACCAACAGCCCGCATACCCGAAAGAACAGCAGGTTCGGGTCAGGCAGCTTTTGATATTGAACAGCGAAAAGCATTCGAATATTTGGAAGTGGAAGCAGTTGAGGAGTTAAATAGAAATCAGGTTGAAAATGGAACTGTGGTAGAATATCAGCTTGAAATAGCAAATCCTTCTCAATATGATTTTTCTCAGGTACCCTTAAATGTACAGACAGCATATGGGGTAGAGTTTGTAAATTCAACTCTGGACCCAAATAGAAGCGAAAGACTGGGGATGGTGCAGAGCTGGGACAATATTTCTGCTGGAGTTATCCCCTATATTTTCAATAATTATGGCAGAGTATTTAGAGAACAGTATGATCGCTCAACCGGAAGGTCACTCTTTTTATCCTGGATTAGAAACTCATTCTTTTTATCGGTGGCAAGAGTTGTAACAACAATTGCCTTTGCTTCAATGGCAGGTTATGCTCTGGCCAGACTGCATTTTAAAGGAAAAACACTGATATTTTTCTTAGTTCTCTTTTCGATGATGATTCCCCTCCAGGTAACCTTTATTTCCAATTACCTGGTTTTAAGAGATGGAATCTTTGGTCTTACCAAACTTTTTGGGGTAGATACCCTACTTAATACTTTCAGTGGTGTTATTCTCTGGGGAATGATTTCTGGTAACTCAGTCTTTATTATGAAGCAGTTTTTTGAAGGGCTGCCCTCTTCGATGGAAGAATCGGCAAGAATAGATGGAGCAACAACTTTTCAGATTTTCTACAAAATCATGCTGCCTCTGGCCAAACCAGCTTTAGGTGCTTTAACAGTTTTAACTTTTCAGGGTGCCTGGAATGACTTCTTTTTACCCCTGGTAGTTATTACTTCACCTCAGGAGAAATTTCCGCTGACAGTAGGGCTTTTAAGTATGCGTCAGAGTTATGGTGCTGGTGCCTTTGACTGGGGACCAATCCTGGCAGGAGCAGTTATTTCTGCAATTCCAATCATCATCTTATTTGTGGTTTTCCAGAGATATTTTGTTGAAGGAATCAGTTTTAGTGGTATGAAAGGATAATTATAGAATTATTAAGAGATTATATATTGATGGAGGTCGAATTTTCTAATGACTATAAAATATGATAAAGGAAAAGAAGAGTACAAAAATTGGATAATAGAGGAAACAGATTTTGAATTAGAAAACTTAAACAAGTTTGAATCAGTATTTGCGCTGGGAAACGGCTATCTTGGTCTGCGCTCATCTCTCGAAGAAAAATATATCACAGAGTGGAGAGGAGCCTATCTGGCCGGACTATTTGACCAATTCCCGGGAGAGGTAACTGAGCTTCCAAATCTGCCGGATCCATTACTGACAGAAATTAAGATTGATGGAGAAAGAGTTGATCTCAGCTGTGTGGAAGTAGAAGCTTACAGCCGTGATTTGAATCTTAAAACTGGAGAGCTGAACCGCTCATTTATCTGGGAGGACAGCAGAGGCAGAAAAACAAAATTTGAATGGAAAAGATTTGTCTCAATGGCTGAAAAACATTTAATAATGCTGAAAGTAAATATTACTCCCTTAAATTATGAAGGAGAAGTAGAAATTATTTCTTATCTCAATGGACAGGTAACCAACAGTGGAGTTCAGCACTTTATAGAAAAGGATCTGCGCTTTATTAAAGAAAAAAATCTGTATTATTTAACAGCCAGAACTCAGGAGAGTCAATGTGATTTAGCAGCAGCTGCCCGGCATGAGTTTTATAAAAATGGAGAAAAGATAGAAACAGAGGCTGAAATAAAAACTGATCGCCGTAAAATTTCAAGAAAACACACAATTAATGTTAAAGCAGATCAGAGCTACAGTTTTGAGAAAAAAGTATTCTATATTTCAAGTGTTGATCAGGAGCTGGACAGCAAAGCTGAGAAAAAAACTTCAGCTAAATTACATCAGAGAATTATAAAGCTGGTAGAAAAATATGCTGCTGCAGATTATGATCAGCTTTTTAAAAAACATGCAGAAAAATGGGCGGATTACTGGGAAGAGATGGACATTAAAATCTCAGGTAATGATTTTGATCAACTGGCAATCAGATTTGCCCTTTTTCACTTAATTCAGATGACACCACATCATACAGATAAATTAAGTATTGCAGCCAAAGGGTTAACCGGAGAAGGATATCGGGGCCATGTTTTCTGGGATATGGAAACCTTTATTTTACCATTTTTCATTTATAGTTTTCCCGAAAAAGCAAAGGAACTTTTGGAATACCGCTACCACACCATTGCTGGTGCAAGAAAAAAAGCCAGACAAAATGGCTACCAGGGAGCAATGTATGCCTGGGAGAGTGCCCTAACTGGAGAAGAAACAACCCCTAAATACGGGGCGGTAGATGTCAAAACTGGTGAAGCAATAAGGATCTGGTGTGGAGAAATAGAGCAGCATATCACTGCAGATATAGCAAAAGCAGTATTTGAATATCTAAAAGTAACTGGAGACTATTCTTTTATTGAAGATTATGGAGCGGAAATGCTGACTGAGATGGCAAGATTCTGGGTCAGCCGCCTGGAATATAATAAAGATAAAGACTATTACGAGATTAAAAATGTTATTGGACCTGACGAATACAGTGAGCATATTGATAATAATGCCTATACAAATTATATGGTTTACTGGGAGCTAATTAATACCGCTGATTTAATAGAAGAACTGAAAGAAAAATCAAAAGCTGTCTATCAGAAATTAAAGGATAAAATCAATCTGGAATTTGAAGAGATCAATAAGTGGAGGCAATATGCTGAAAAGATTAAATTACCAGAGCCCGATAAGGACCTGATAATTCCTCAATTTGATGAATTTATGGAGAAAAAGGAATATGATTTAAGTAAATTTGAGGGGGAAGTCGGTTCAATTGTCAGTGAGCTGGGCTGGGAAGAAGTCAATGAATATAAAATAATAAAGCAGGCAGATGTTGTAATGCTGATGCACCAGCTATCTGAGTATTTTGATGATCAGACAAAAAGAGCAAATTATGAGTATTATGAGCCTAAAACCTTACATGATTCTTCACTTTCTCCTGCTATCCACAGTGTTCTGGCAGCAAAATTTGATCATCTGGAGGAAGCATATAAACTATTTTCTAAAGGAGCCCGGATTGATCTGGGAGAGAATATGAAGAGTAGTGACCCGGGACTTCATTCAGCTTCTTTGGGAGGTCTCTGGCAGGCTGTTATTCATGGTTTTGCTGGTATTGATGTTGAAGCAGATGAGTTAAAAGTTGAACCAAATTTACCTGTTGAATGGGATAGACTAGAGTTTAAAATTTATTTTAAAGGTGAAGAATACTTAATTAAAATAAATGAAGATCAAACCGAGATTAAAAATTTAAGTGAATAGAATAATAGTTCCTCCCGAATAACTCGCTGCTTTTATCAGTAGCGGGTTTATTTTTTAAATTTATAATTATTTTCAATTTATTAAAGGTTTTTGGCCTATTCTCCAGTATTATATAAATAAGATGGTTAATTAAAGACTTAAATTAAATCATGCTAATTAACAAATCAATTAATATTTTACTGAAGAAAGGAGCAGTCGGGTTCTTTAAGAATATCTCCAAAATTATCCAAGTACCCGGTACCAAATTTGAATATAATTAAAAAAATCAAAGCAAATGATTCATATAAAATAATAACCGAATTTTCATTTTTACAGTTTTTCTTCTGGAGCACCTGGGCGATTTATGGTGCCTATTTAGTCTATTACCTTACAGACTTAGGTTACAGCAATATGAGGATTGGAACCCTGATGTCGATTAGAACATTTATGGGTCTAATTGGGCCCCCGATTGTCGGCTATATCTGTGACCGCCTGGAAAGCAGAAAGATTGTATTTTTAATTTCTATGTTTTTAATGGCTGTTTTTATAACTCCACTAACTTTTTATGGGGATTTGATGCTGGCAATTTCAATCGGGATAGTTGGTTTTCTCTGGGAGCCGCAGCAGTCAGTGCTTGACAGCTGGATTTTAGAAACTTCAGCTCATACTGCTCATAATTATGGGTTTATGCGGGCCTGGGGATCGATTGGTTTTGCAGTAATTGTTACAGTATTTGGTCAGGTAATAGAACGATTTGGCTGGCGGGCTCATTTTTTGAGTTATGGAATAATAGCCCTGATTGTAATTGTAATTGCTTTCAGTCTCGAAGATAATAGTTATGATGAACTTCATAAAAATGTGAATGAAGGAAATGATAAAAATATTGACACGAATCATTCGAAAAAACTGAAAAAAGATGCTGAAATCAAAGCTGAGCTTGAAGATAAAAATATAATGAGGCTTTTTAAAAATCCTGATTATATCTTTATTTTATTTATAACCCTAATGATTTTCATCCCCAACCAGATGGTTTTTGTTTACCTGGCTCCGATCATCAAATCAGTGGGAGGAAACTCAACTGATTTGGGTTATACACTTTTTTTTAATGCTGTAAGTGAGGCACCAATCTTTTTTGTAGCCAAATATTTTTTAGAAAAATATAAAACTAATTCTCTGCTGCTATTTTCAGCTTTCTTTTATCTCGTGAGGTTTATCATTGCTGCTCTGGCCACATCACCGGTATATTTTCTTTTCTTTGGTATGCTGCAGTCACTTTCGTTTGGCGTTTTTCTGGTAACAGTTCGCTATTATGTCAAGCTTGTGGCTCCAGCAGCTTTAAAGACAACTGCTCAAAGTGTTGCTATGATGTCAGCCTTTGGAGCAGCGGGAATTATTGGCAGCCTTTTAGGAGGCTATTTAATCGATAATTTTGGCATTTCGACAATGTTTAAAGTTGGAATATTTTTAGCTTCAGCTGCAGTTTTAATTCTTGCTGTTGTGGTTATTAAAGATAATAAAAGTCTAGAAAATAAAACTTAAAACAGCTATTTTAATTTAATAAACAATCTGGGTTGGTAGACTTGGAGCCGATTCGGTAGCCTATCTGGAAATTTTCAACTGGGAACCAATGGTATCTGGTGGGGAATGTTTATGTCCAACCTTTTAAGTGCAATTATTGGTGGAATCTGGTTTAAAAAAGGGAAATGGAAGGAAGAAAAGGCAATTTAGGTTTTAATAAAAGGAAAAACTGAATATTTGTTGAAATAATATAGTACAGTAATTAAATAGATAAAGCAGGGAGTAGTTATTATGCAGAGAGATTATGAGCTCAATGATAATTTAGAAAATCAAATATTTAAGATTATCTTACTTTTTGGGATAATAATTTCTCTGCTGAATATAGTTATAAATTACCTGATTGGTTTTAGTCTGATTATAAATCTAAAGTGGATTGTAATGGCTGGAATTTCTTTTTTTAGTTTAATGTTTATTAGAAAAG
>Ga0163225_100129_pt1 | contig 23965 bp, 24 predicted proteins | sample MSEWel2016_04_06_2_FD_113145 | JGI IMG/M metagenome (GOLD analysis project Ga0163225, IMG submission 113145) | Subsurface microbial communities from deep shales in West Virginia, USA - MSEEL Well Study Marcellus 5H_2016_04_06 ... | reverse complement strand
GAAAGAGTTTGAAGAAACTCTAGATGACTTAAAATCTGATAAGGCTAAAGCTAGTGAGATGGAGCATGCGATAAAGAAAGAAATCAATGTGCAGATGGAAGAAAACCCTGTCTATTATAAAAAGCTAAGTGAGCGACTGGAAGAGATCATAGAAAAGAGAAAAAACAATCAGATGAGTCTTTTAGAACAGATTGGTGAGATGAAGGATATTATTAATGATATGAGAACAGTCCAGTCGAAAGCAGAAAAACTGGGGTTAAACAAGAAAGAGTTTGCTCTTTATGAGCTCCTTTTAAATGAGAGAGAAAAAGAAGAAAAGGGCAAAGTTGCAGAAGAACCTGGTGAATATACTGCAGGTGAAGGTAGTGATGAGCCTTATGTAAACAAAACTGTCAAAGAAGTTACTCAGAATATCTTTAATGACTTAAGTGAGTACACTAAGATTGATCTCTGGCGTCAGAAGACTGAAGTCCTTCAGAAGATGAGGAAGACAACTAAGGTTCATTTGATCAAATATGACGAGTTTAAGAAGAAATATGAGAGTTTGACCAGTAAGATAATTAAGCTCTCTCAGAACATATTTATGTTTTAACAGGAAGCGAATATACCAGTAGAAAGATAAAAGTTTATAAAACCGAAGCAGTAGTGCCGGACTGCTAAATTCTAAATTTAATGGGGGCTAGAGTAATGAATCAAAATAACTGGATTGACGAACTAAATTATATTGAACCAAATTATGACTATCAAGAATTATTAGCAAATTTAACCAAAAAAGAACTGACTGAGACCAGAAAACTCTGGAATTTTCATGGTATAAGTCAGCTAAATAAGGCTGATCTTATTGAAGAGCTTATTAAACGAATTACTGCTAACCTGGAGTCCTGGCTCTTGCTCTTAGATTCAGATCAGATTGAATTTTTAAAAGAAATAATATCCCGCTGTGAAAATTATTCTGCTGCTTATTTTGAACTTAATGAAATGGTTTATAATATTGCAGAATATTTTCAGGCGAGAGGGGTTATGTTTTTTGGGCGCCACCAGGATACAGCTCTTTTATTGATTCCTGAAGAAATAAGGTCCAAAATAAAATCTATCTTAAATAAAAAAAGTGTTCAAAAACAGATTAAGTTAAATGATAATTATATAAAATATGCAGTTGGTAGTGCAATTTATTATGGAGTTTTAACTCCTGATCTGTTATATGATTCTTTACAGAGATATATGGAAATAGAAGATAAAATTGATCCTTTAGACATTGTGTTAGAGTATGCTCAAACATCTATGATTGCCTATATTATTGGACCGTTTTTTATTTTAACTGCCGTAGAAGATGCGCGTGAAATTCTAATTGAAAGAGAAAGTCGAAGTGATCTTGATTATTATATCCCTTCCAAAAAAGCAGTAGAAAATGCCTATCAAAAAGGTCATCCAAGCTGGAACCTTGCTCAGCGGAGATTTAAAAAGAAACTGATCAAAGACTATAAGCTGTCAGCTGAAGATGCGGAGATGTTAATATTTAACTTTTCACTGCTGATTAAAAACAATATCAGTACAGGAGAAATAATACGAATTTTAGCTGAAAGTTTTGAAATTGATGTTTTTGACGGTAAAGATGAACTTATCAAGCTGATTAATGATTTTCATAATAATACCAGACAGTGGGTCTTAAAGGGTCATACTCCGTCGGAAGTGTATGCTCAAAACAAATAATCTGAGAGTTTAGAAGCAGCTATTTTTTTAAGTTGGGAGATTGAAATGGAGAAAATTAAACTTGCAAATCAGGTAATAAAATACAAAATAATACGCACTAATCGTAAAACACTGGGAATTATAATTGATCATGAAGGGAATTTAATAGTCAGATCTCCAAAAAATACAGCAGAAGCTAAAATAGAAGAGGTACTAAAGAAAAAAACTAACTGGATTCTTTCCAAATTAAAGGAAATGGATAAGATTAAGCCGGCACCAAAAGAAAAAGAATTTATGACTGGAGAGAAACTTCCTTATTTAGGTCGAAGATATAGGTTGGAGGTTAATCCGGCAGAAATTTCAAGAGTAGAAGTAAAGCTCTACCAGGGTAAGTTTATTATTGACTACCCAGTGGAGCTTACAGATAGGAAAGAAAAGCGACGAGAAGAAATTCGGACTGCATTAATTGAATGGTATCGTGAACATGCTAAAGAAAAGATTAATGAGCGAGTGGATAAGTATAAGATTAAGCTTGATGTTGAACCAAATAATGTGGTTGTAAAAAAACAGAAGAAACGCTGGGGCAGCTGCAGCAGCAAAAATAACCTGAACTTTAACTGGAAGATCATTATGGCACCAATGTCTATTGTGGATTATCTCGTAGTACATGAGCTTACGCACCTGATACATGACAATCATTCTAGAGATTTCTGGGCAACAGTAGCTGCTATTATTCCTGATATTAAAGAAAAAAAAGAATGGTTGAAGGTTAATGGGAGAAAATTAAATTTTTAAAAAAATGAATACAGAGCTTAGAATTTATATTGCAGGGGGCAGGATTAAAATTATGAAACATTTGGTAACTGGAGCAGCAGGTTTTATTGGATCTAATTTAGTTAAAGAGCTGTTAGAAAGAGGAGAAGAAGTAATTGGAGTTGATTCATTTAGTAATTATTATTCCCGGGAGTTAAAAGAGAGAAATCTGCTGGGGATATTGAATAATAAAAATTTTATGTTTATAGAAGCTGACCTTTTTACTCTTGATTTGAATCAGATTTTTAAGGGCGTGGATTATATTTATCATCAGGCAGCACAGGCAGGAGTTCGCTCCAGTTGGGGAGATGAATTTGAAGTATATAATCAAAATAATATCTTACTGACTCAAAAATTATTAGAAGCTGCTAAAGATTGTAATAGTTTAAAGAAGTTTGTTTATGCGTCTTCATCTTCGGTTTATGGTGATACTGATCAGATGCCTATGACAGAAGATCAGAGGCTGCAGCCGGTTTCTCCTTATGGTGTTTCAAAACTCGGTGGAGAAAACCTGTGTTATTTATATTATAAAAATTTTAAAGTCCCAACAGTATCTTTAAGGTATTTTACAGTTTATGGCGAAGCTCAACGTCCTGACATGGCTTTTCATATATTTATTAAGGCATTTTTAACCGGTGAAAAGATAAATATTTTTGGTGATGGGAAACAAAGCAGGAACTTCACTTATGTAAAAGATATTGCCAGGGCAAATATACTGGCCGCGAAAAGGGCTCCTGCAGGAGAAATAATAAATATTGGTGGTTCTGGTAAAGGTATTGTTTTAAATGATACTCTTGATTTGATTAAAGAACTTACAGGATGTGAAACTAAAATAATTTACAAAGAAAAGGTAAAAGGGGATGTCAAACATACATCTGCTAATACATCTAAAGCGGAAATGTTATTAAATTATAAACCTGTAGTTTCTTTTGAAGAAGGCTTAAAAAGAGAAGTAGAGTGGTTAAAAAGAATTTATTAATATTTATACTTTTTGTAGAGTCAAAATGTTTTATGTCTTGAGCGCAGTGAGAGGAGTGATTTTTTTTATGAAGAGTATAAATTTAAAATCTAATTCTAAAACTTTATTTTTCTTGATTCATGGTTATACAGGAAGTCCAACTGATTTTAATGGCTTACCAGAATATTTAAAAGATAAACTCAATGTAGATATCAAAGTGCTGCTGAAAGGGCATGGACAAAGCATTCAGGATTTAGATAATGTTGAGTTAAAAGATTTTATTAATCAAATTGAAGCTGAACTAAAAATTGATTTAGAAAAATATGAAAAGGTGATACTTGGGGGTGTTTCTTTTGGAGCCCAGATGGCACTTCATTTTGCCAGCAAATTTCCTATAGATGGTGTGTTTAATGTTTGTTTACCCTATAAATTAAAATTCCCGTTTAATATTCCTGGTTTATCAATACTTGGTTTTTTTAAGAAATATTGGACAAAACCTTTATCGAAAGATGAGGAGAAAGTGTGCCAGGGGACATTTTATTATAAGCAGATGCATGCAAATGGTTTAAAAATTCTTAAAGAGGCAAATAAATTATTAAAAAAAGAACTCTCTAAAATAAACTGTCCGGTTTTTACTATTTATTCAAAGAATGATCCAATCGGAAATTATAAAGCTATTGGGTATATCAGCCGTAAAATTGAAGCACCTCATTATATAGAAATTATAGATAATAAAAATCATAATCTATTTTTTTCCAAAAAAAGCACTGAAATTTACAAAAATATAATAGATTTTTATAAATCAATTAATAATGAAAAGAAGAGTAAAGGGAATAAAACCGCAGCTATTATTCCGGCTTATAATGAAGCTCAGAATATAGATCGAGTGCTGGGAGTTTTAACTCAGGCTGAGTTTTTAAGCGAAATTATTGTTATTGATGATGGCTCAACTGACAATACTGAAGAAGTTGTAAGCAGATTTGAGGAAGTTAAACTGCTAAAAAATAGTACTAATCAAGGAAAAGCTCAGGCAATGCAGCAGGGAGTTGACAATACGGATGCAGATATTTTATTTTTCTGTGATGCTGATCTAAAAGGTCTGACAGTAGAAATTATCAGACAGATTATCCAGCCTGTTGCTGAAAGAAAATATGATATGTATATTGGGGTAAGAAATAATGTTATGCAAAAAGCTTTAACTCTTTTTGCTTTAAATTCTGGTGAGCGAGCAGTAAGGCGCGAACTCTGGAATAAACTACCGGAACATTTTAAATACCGCTACCGGATAGAAGCAGGGCTTAATTTTATAGCCAGAAGAAGGGCTAATGGCTACGGTTGGCAGAAATTCGGATACTATCAGACACTTAAGGAAAAAAAGTATGGATTTTTAAAAGGAACTATTCTCCGCTGGTGGATGAATATAGATGTTGCTTATGCTTATCTGCTTACTATTTTTCAGAGATTAAAGAGGTAATTATTATGACAAACTTATACAACTATTTAATAAATTTAATAACAAATTATTCAGCCTTCGGTTATCTTTTAATATCTATGCTTGCATTTTTTGAATCATTTGCATTTATTGGTTTTATTGTACCAGGCAGTATTGCAGTGATAGTTGGTGGATTTCTTGCTGCTCATGGAAGTTTAAATATTAAAATTTTGTTTATATCAGTGCTTTTAGCTGCTATTTTTGGAGATAGTTTTAGTTTTCACCTGGGTAGAACTAATAAGATAAATTTCAAAACAGAAAATAAATTTTTTAAACCAGAATTATTAACTAAAGGTAAAGAATTTTTCAAAAAATATGGTGCCAAAAGTGTTTTTCTGGGTAGATTTATTGGCTGGGTTAGACCTATTGTGCCATTTATAGCAGGATTATTTAAGCTTGACATAAAAATATTTTTATTTTGGAATATTTTAAGTGGATTACTCTGGTCAGTATCACATATTGCTCTGGGATATTTCTTTGGGAGATCATGGCAGTTGGTTACTCTTTGGTCTACAAGAGCAAGCATTTTCTTTAGCATATTTATTGTTTTTTTCGTTATATTCTATTTATTAAAATGGTTTATTGTACGTAAAGGAAAAATAATTTATCAAATTTATATTTCTATCTGGGATTCGGTGAAAAAATCAATTTTAGATAATGCTGAGATCCAAAAAATTGTAGATAGCCACAGCACTTTGTTTTCTTTTTTAAGAAAAGGATTTGATAAAAATAATTTTTCAGGTTTACCTTTGACATTGTTCTCTATTTCTTTATTATATGTTTTTGCATTATTTGCTGGTATTGTTGAAGATCTGATTAATTCTGAAATTATTACTCAGATTGATTTAAAAATAGAGAATTCATTAGTGCTTTTTAGAAGTACTGATCTCACTTCTATTTTTAACTGGATAACTTTACTGGGTAAATGGCAGGTTATAATAATATTTTTAGTGGCAGCAAGCTTGTTATTTTGGCTCTGGAATAAGAAAGACTATATCCTTCCTCTTATAATAAGTGTTGTTGGAAGTGTTGCCTTTACTTCAATTGGTAAAATTATTTTTCATAGAGCAAGACCGGCAGCAGCTTTATATAAAGAGAGTTCTTTTTCTTTTCCGAGTGGACATGCAACTATAGCAGTTGCCTTTTATGGTTTTCTGGCCTATATTTTAGTAAAAAATGTACAAAAATGGAAAAACAAGATCAATGTCTTTTTTATTACTTTATTATTAATATTTTTTATTGGTTTTAGCCGTCTTTATCTGGGTGTTCACTATTTTAGTGATGTCTGGCAGGTTATTTAGTTGGGACGATCTGGCTCATAATTGCTATTGGATTTTCCGAATATTTATCTACTATTAGAAAAGAAAATAGAAACAATATTTCAATTAAATATAAAACTGTAATTTCAATAATAATTATTATAATTGCAGTTGGTTCATATTCTTTTTTTGCTTATAATTATCAGTTCTCTAATATAGTCGAAAATCAAGAAGAGATAAGAATCAAAGTTAAAAGCCCTATGAGCGTTTTTAATGAAAAAAGCTTAATCTATACCGAAACTTTACTGGGGAACAAACAGGAGCCAATTAGTTTTGTTTTTTCAGCCCAAAGCGAAGAAAGATTATTCGATCTTTTTCAGACTGCCGGCTGGCAGGCTGCTGATGAGATAAATATTTTTAATATTTATAAATTAGCTAAAGCTAATCTTTTAAATGATAATTATTCTAAAGCACCAACCACTCCTAGTTTTTGGGGTTCTAGAGTGCCTGATTTTAACTTTGTAAAAGTAACTAATGCAAATAATTTAAGAAATAGACATCAGATTAGAATTTGGAAAAGCAAATTTGTTTTAGCTGATGGCAGCAGGCTATATATGGGAATTGTAAGTTTAAATAAAGAAATAAAATGGGGAGTGATTCATCAGATTGGTCCGGATTTGAATGCTGAGAGAGAGTTCTTGTTTGCTGACTTAACTGCTACTGGCATGATAAAAAAAATAGAGAAAAAGAACCTTGTAGAAGCTCAAACCGGTAAAAATTTTAGTGGAGATGTTTTCTTTACAGATGGGGATATATATATATTGTTTCTAAAGTGATTAAGAGGTGAATTACTGCCTTCTTTTATATGTTTGAAGTTAAAAAAACTTTGTTATATAATCTTATTGCAAATAGTAAGTTTTTTGGTATTTATAAGTTAGAACTATTAATTACATTTAAATAAAGTTAATAAAATAGGAGTTGAAGGGAGTTGAAGATAGAATCAGCTTAATAAATTGTAATAAAAAAATATATATTTATGTGTTATTAATTCTAGTTTTTGGGATGCTGCTATATTTACCTGCTACTTTTGAAAGAGATTTACACTGGGAAGAAGAGATGAAATATGTTGAGGTTGCAAAAGAGATGTACGACACTGGCAACTGGCTGGTTCCACATTTCGGGGGAGAATTTTACTCTCATAAACCTCCATTTTATTTTTTCTTTTTGAATTTGAATAGATTCCTGTTTGGAAATTATTCTGTAACAGCAATGGTTATCAGTAGTTTAATTCCTGGAATTTTAATTGCACTGGTTACTTTTTACTGGGGAAGTATAGAGTTTAATAAAAAGTATGGATTTTTATCAGGACTAATTTTAATGATAACGTTTTATTTTTTTGCTTTATCCATTACAGTAAGAATGGATCATTTAATGGGATTCTTTATTATTTCTGCTCTATTTTCTTTTTATTTAGGGTATTCTTCAGCAACTGAAAAAAAGAATAAATATTATTATTTTGTTTATGTTTTTATGGCTTTAGCAACCTGGATTAAAGGCCCCGCTGGTTTTTTAATTCCTTTAGTTGTAATACCAGCTTTTTTGTTTATTCAAAAGGACTTTACAGAATTAAAAAATTTAAAGCTTAAAAGAGGCATCTTGATTTTTATAACTCTAATTTTATTGTGGTTAGTACCAGCTCTGATTAAAGGTGGTAAGGATTATGCATATGAGTTATTAATTATTCAGACCTTTGGGAGAACAGTTAATTCTTTTGCCCATCAGAAAGCAATATATTATTATTTTAAAACTTTTTCTTTTACCTTTTTACCCTGGTCTTTCTTTTTATATTCAGCTTTCATCTATTGTTTTAGAAGAAGAAAAGAATTACCTCAATTTATTAAGTTTTTACTCAGCTGGTTTATTACAACTTTTATTTTGTTTTCTTTAATAAGCGGGAAATTAGATATCTATTTATTACCCATTTATCCAGCTGGAGCATTACTTGTTACTTATCTATTTAAAGAAATTGCAGAGAAAAGAGTATCTAAATATTATATTATTATTCCTGCTGTTATAACATTTAGTATTTTAGCTTTAGGAAGCTTTTTTATTCCACAGCAATTGAATGGAATAGAATTAAAAACGCTTTTGCTGCCAACAATTAGCAGCTGGATTTTAGGTGGAGTAATTGGATTAATGTTTTTGTTTAAAAGAAAATACAGCTATATCCCTTATCTTGTAATCATAATAATTTCTGTTTTTTTGCTTAATTTCTCTTTCTCAGCTGCTGAACCATTCAGTCAGAGTTATACAGTTAAACCAGCAGCTATAAAGCTAAAAGAATTAAAGACTGCAGGGATCAAAAACATTGCTGCATATAAATATGATGGAGATCCAGAAGCATTGGGAGTGTATCTTGATTTCTGGCCAGAAGTTATAAATGATCAGGCTACATTTTTAAAATATCTTGAGCAGAAACAAATAGCTTTAATGGTGAAAGTAGAAGACTGGCAGAATTTTAATAAGCAATTAATTGAAAAGATTGAAAAAGAATTTGAAATGTTTAATTTTAATCAGCAATATATAATTATCACTGATTACGGGAATTAGAAAATAGAGTAGGGGGAGAGTCAATGCATTTAACTAATAAGGTATTGAAAAGTACATATATCTATTTGCTGTTATTGATTGTTATTAGCCTTATATTGTTTGTTCCTTCGACATTAAATCGAGATCTTCATTATCGCGATGAGTTAAGATATACAGAGGTTGCCAGAGAGATGGATAATAATGGTGACTATTTTGTTCCTCATTTTGGTGGAAAAATATATACAGATAAACCTCCATTTTATTTCTGGATATTAATATCAGCAAAGAGAATCTTTGGCGAATATTCTGCTAAATCAATGGTTACGCCCAGTATTGTTTCAGCCATAATAATTATATTATTGACTTTTTATTTTGCTAAATCTGTGTTAGAAGAAAAATATGCATTTTTAGCAGGCATAATTTTAGCTACATCTGTATTATTTTTTAGTTTATCTATATTTGTAAGAATGGATTTATTGATGATGGTATTTATAGTAGCTGCTTTATTTTCTTTTTTTAAAGCATACCAGAATAAAAATTATTATTTATATCTTTTACTTTATTTTTTTATGGGAGCTGCAACTGCTATTAAAGGTCCTGCCGGATTTTTAATTCCTTTAGTAATTATTCCTGGTTTTTTAGTTTGGGATAATAATCTTAAAGAGTTAAAAAATATGAAGTTATTTAAAGGACTGCTCATCTTTTTTTCAGTGATTTTATCCTGGTTAATTCCTGCTTTTATTTTTGGAGGAAGTGAATATATTTATGAATTATTAGTCTTGCAGACCTTCGGCAGGGCGGTTAATTCTTTTGCTCACAGTGAGCCTTTTTACTATTATTTTAAGACACTGCCATTTACTCTTTTACCCTGGTCACTTTTGATTTTTTCAAGCTTTTTATATGTTATAAAATATTATAAAAATATTTCTACAGAACTTAAGTTTTTTATCAGTTGGTTTATTCTACCTCTGTTTCTTTTTTCCTTTTTTAGTGGTAAATTAGTTTTTTATCTGCTACCAATTTATCCGGCGGCAGCTATTCTGGTAGCTTATTTATGTCGAGAAGTTATAGTAAATAAGTCTGAAATAAAGTTTTTGGTTGTACCAGTTCTGCTTACTCTAATTATTATAACATTGGGAAGCAATTTTATTCCCGAGAGCATTGAAGGTTACAATATTAGAAAATTATTGAAACCAACAATTATATTCCTTGTTTTTACTTTGATCACAGCTTTACCGCTATATCTTAAAAAGAAATATTTATCTTTGGTTTATCTTTTAGTAGCAATAATGCTGATTTTTTCTTTTAATTTAAACTTTATAATTGTACCTTTAGCAAGTCAGGAATACAGTAAAAAAGAAATTTCTGAGGAACTAAAAGTGCTCAGGAATCAACGGAATATTGAAAATATTGTTGCCTATAGATATGGTCAGCCTGAGAGTCTGGCAGTTTATACTGATTATTTTATTCAGGATATTGAGAATAAAGATACTCTAATTAATTACCTTCAAAAAAAAGAGGAAGCTGTTATTATAATTAGTGACGATGATTTGGAAAAAATAAAAGATGTTTTACAGCAAAATCAACAAGTTATCTATCATTCAAATGGATATAATCTTATTTATCATTTATCTAGATAACAAAGTATCTTAATTTATTTAAAAGGTTGTGAAGAAATGCAAAAGTATAAATATGATTTTTCAGTTGTAGTACCAGTTTATAACGAATTAGAAAATTTATCTCCTTTAACAAACAGTATTATAGAAGAATTAAGTGGTAAAAATTTGGATTATCAAATTATTTATGTTGATGATGGCAGTCTGGATGGAAGCAGTAAAAAAATTGATGAGCTAGCATCAGAAATTGAGACACTCTCAGCTTTACATTTCAAAGAAAACAGGGGTCAGACTGCTGCATTTCTGGCTGGGTTTAAAGAAGCTGAAGGCAAATACATAGTCACCTTAGATGCAGATCTTCAGGTTAAACCAGACGATATATTTAAGTTGATCCCTTATTTAGAGGAATATGATATGGTTGTTGGGAAAAGGGTCAACCGCAATGATGGTATTGTTAAAAAGATATCTTCATTTGTTGGTAATGGTGTCAGGAATTTTATTACTGGTGAAGAGATTACTGATACTGGCTGTCCATTAAAGATTTTCAAAAATGAAATACATAAAGATTTTTATCCCTTTAATGGTATGCACAGGTTTTATCCTACTCTAGCTCGAATTAATAAATATACAGTTAAAGAAGTACCTGTGAGTCATTATCCCCGTATATATGGGGAGTCAAAATATGGTATAAATAATAGAATGTGGAAGGGTTTACTGGATACTCTGGTAATGAGATGGATGAAAAAGAGAATAATAAACTATACAATAAAGAGGGATTAATTTATGATTTGGATAATTATTGGATTTATTGGTCAGGCAATGTTTACTCTGCGTTTTATTGTTCAGTGGCTTGCTTCAGAAAAAGCTAAAAAAAGTGTTGTGCCAAATGCTTTCTGGTATTTTAGTATTGCAGGCAGCCTGACTTTATTAGTTTATGCAGTTCATCGTCAGGACCCGGTATTTATAGTGGGCCAGTCAACAGGATCATTTATTTATTTGCGTAATTTATATTTAATTAAGAGAGAAAGAGATAATTAGAGGGGCTAGCTTATGATAGATAATAGAATATATACTAATTTAAAATTATAAGAAAGTCTGTAGATAATGCAATATTTAAATTCAGTAAATAAGTTAACACTATATATTTAGATATGTATTTTCCCTAGAGGAGCTTCATACTGAAGCATTTCTAGGTTTTTTTATTTAAAATTCAAAAATTATTTTCAGATAAAGCTTGACTTTGAGTTAACTCCAGGTGATATGGTTATAATAAGATGATAAATAGAAAGGAGAATATATATGAAATATGTTAAATTAGGGAATACCGGGCTGGATGTTTCTCAACTCTGTCTGGGGTGTATGAGTTTTGGTGATGCAGAAAACTGGCTTCATGATTGGGTTCTTAATGAAGAAAAGAGTCGGCCAATTATCAAAAAAGCTTTAGATCTTGGAATCAATTTTTTTGATACAGCCAATGTATATTCACTGGGTAGAAGTGAAGAAATTTTGGGTAAGGCTTTAAATGACTATGCTGAGAGAGAAGAGATAGTTATAGCAACAAAGGTTTATGGCGAAATGAGAGATGAGCCAAATGGTTCCGGTCTTTCCCGTAAAGCAATTATGACAGAAATTGATAAAAGTCTGGAGAGGCTGGGAACAGATTATATTGATCTGTATATAATTCACCGCTGGGATTATGCTACACCAATAGAAGAAACAATGGAAGCTTTACACGATCTAAAAAAGGCAGGCAGGGTAAGATACATAGGTGCTTCAGCAATGTATACCTGGCAGTTTCAAAAGGCCCAGTATGTAGCAGAAAAGAATGGTTGGACTAAATTTATTTCAATGCAGAATCATCTAAATCTGTTAAATCGGGAAGAAGAAAGAGAAATGGTACCTTTCTGCAGAGAAGAGAATATTGCTCTAACTCCATATAGTCCGCTTGCATCTGGCAGGTTGGCCCGTCCCTGGTCAGAAAGTACAGAACGATCTGAAAGTGATAAAATTGCTAAAAGAAAATATGGCTCAACTGAAGAAGCAGACCGCAAAGTAGTAGAGAGAGTAGCCGAACTTGCTGATAAAAAAGGAGTTCCAATGGTCCAGATATCACTGGCCTGGTTGATGCAGAAAGAGCCGGTGACTATTCCAATTATTGGAGCTACAAAGCTATCTCACTTAGAAAGTGCTGTTCCAGCTGTATCGGTAGAATTGAGTCAAGAAGAAATAGAATTTATGGAAGAACCTTATATACCCCATGAAGTAGTTGGACATAATTAAACTAAATTTAAAGAGGAGAGGTTATTAATGATTTTAGAAGAAAATTATATTTTAAATAATGGTGTAGAAATTCCAAAGTTAGCTTTAGGAACCTGGCTGATTGATAATGAAGATGTTAAAGAGCCAGTTAAAGCTGCTATAGAGATTGGTTATCGCCATATTGATACAGCTCAGGCATATCAGAATGAAAGTGGAGTTGGAGAAGGGATTAGAGAATTTGGTGTTAATAGAGAAGATATTTTTGTGACTTCAAAAATTGCTGCAGAATTAAAAACATATGATAAAGCAGCTGCCTCAATTGATGAAACACTTGCAAAAATGAAACTGGATTATATTGATCTGATGATTATTCACAGTCCAAAACCCTGGAAAGATTTTCATGGGGATGATCATTATCTTAACGGAAATCAGGAAGTATGGAGAGCACTTGAAGATGCATATCAAGCGGGAAAAGTTCGCGCAATTGGACTTTCTAACTTTGAAAAGAAAGATGTTGACAATATTTTAGAGTCCTGTTCTGTAAAACCGATGGTAAATCAGATACTGGCTCATATTGGTAACACACCAGAAGAACTAATTAGCTATACTCAGGATAAGGGAATTCTTGTGGAGGCTTATTCTCCAATCGGACATGGAAAACTATTTAATAATGATCAGGTGGTAGAAGTGGCAGAAAAATATGATGTTTCCGTACCACAGCTGGGTATTCGCTATGCCTTACAGCTTGGCCTGCTGCCGATACCTAAGAGCGGAAATCCCAAACACATAAAAAGCAATGCTGAGCTTGACTTTGTTATTTCTGAAAAAGATATGGAGATTCTAAAAGGTATAAAAGAAATCGACTATGAAGATGCAAGTATGTTCCCAGTCTATGGAGGTGAACTTTAATTATGAAAATTAAAGATGAAGCAGAATTTAATGAAAAGAACACATTTGGAAAAGGTGAGGAAAACAAACAGTTTGCTGAATATTTTATTGGAGATTCTTTTTTAAATCCATTAACTGATTATGATAAAGATCCAGTTTTTATAGCAAATCTTACTTTTGAACCAGGCTGTAGAAACAACTGGCATATTCATCATGGAACAACAGGTGGAGAGCAGATTTTAATCTGTACAGCCGGAAGTGGCTGGTATCAAGAAGAGGGAGAAGAACCGGTAAGTCTTAAACCTGGGATGGTAATTACTATTCCGACAGGGGTAAAACACTGGCATGGAGCGAAGGCAGACTCCTGGTTTAGCCATCTTGCTTTTAGAGTGCCGGGTGAAGATACAGGTAATGAGTGGTGTGAGCCTGTAACTGATGAAGAATATAATAAGTTGAAATAAGAAAAGGAGGAGCAATATGGAAATTAGCAAAAAAGCAGAAGCTGTACATAAACAGCTTTTTGGAGATAATCATCAATCTAGTTTTGAGAAGACAGACCCGGAAATAGTTGAGATATTTGATAATTTTGCTTTTGATGAGGTGCTGGAATATGGTAATTTAAGCGAAAAAGAGAGAATGATAGCTATTCTGGCAGCTTTAATTGCAGCTCAGACTCAGGGAGAATACAGAGTAATGTTAAAAGCTGCTTTAAATGTAGGAGTTACACCTGTCCAGGTCAAAGAAATAGTTTATCAATCTGTTGCTTATGTGGGAATGGCTAAAAGTTATGATTTTTTAAAGATTACGAATCAAGTATTTGAAGCTGAGGGAATAGAGCTGCCATTGGAGGGGCAGTCAACCACCAATCCAGAGACAAGATATGAAAAGGGATTTAAGGTTCAAAAATCAATTTTTGGGGAGCGAATTGACAGGTTACATGAGCAGGCCCCTGAAAATCAGAAACATATTCAGAATTATCTTTCTGCAAATTGTTTTGGTGATTATTATACTAGAGACGGTCTTAATCTAAAAGAGCGAGAAATGATCACCTTTTCGATGCTGACAGCTCTTGGAGGCTGTGAATCACAGATTAAAGGACACGTTAAGGGCAATCAGAGTGTTGGCAATAATAAAAAAACACTTTTAAGTGTGCTGACTCAGCTGCTGCCTTATATTGGCTACCCCAGAACACTAAACGCTTTAAGCTGTGTTAATGAAGTAATCCCTGAAGACGAATAATTTTAAGAATCATTATAATTACTATAATGTAAATGGCACTAATTTTATTTGAAAACAAATTAATTCTTAAAAAAGAAAGGAAAAGATAATTATGCAATATAAAACATTAAATAATGGAGTAGAAATGCCGATGCTGGGCTATGGAGTTTATCAAATTGAAGATCTAGAAGAATGTGAGAGATGTGTATTAGATGCAATTGATGTTGGTTACCGTTTAATCGATACTGCGCAATCTTACTTTAATGAAGAAGCAGTTGGAAATGCTGTTCAAAAAAGCAGTGTTCCTCGCGAAGAATTGTTTATTACCACTAAAGTCTGGATAGATAATTATGGTTATGAAAAGACAAAAGCCTCAGTTTTAGAATCAATGGAAAAATTAAAAACAGATTACCTAGATCTGGTTTTGCTGCATCAACCATTTAATGATTATTATGCCTCTTATCATGCCCTGGAAGACATGTATAAAGAAGGAAAACTGAGAGCAATCGGAGTCAGTAATTTCTATCCTGATAGATTATCTGATATCTGTGCTTTTAACGAAATCACACCTCAGGTTAACCAGGTGGAAACCAATCCTTTTAATCAGCAAATTGAGGCCCAGGAGAATATGATTAAGAATGATGTTCAAATTGAAGCATGGGCACCCTTTGGTGAAGGTAGAAATAATATGTTTACTAATTCTACTTTAGAAGAAATTGGCGAAAAATATGAAAAGACAGCTGCACAAGTTATATTAAGATGGTTAGTCCAGCGAGGGGTTGTTGCTCTGGCTAAAACAACTCATAAAGAAAGAATGCAGGAAAACTTTGATATCTTTGATTTCGAATTATCCAGCGAGGATATGGATACTATTAAGACACTTGATACCGGTGAGAGTTTATTCTTTTCTCATCAAGATCCAGATACAGTTGATTTCTTTGTTGATCTTATTAATAAGAGGCGAAATAAAGGGTAAAACTCTTATCATTAAATTGCATTAGGAAGAAATTGAAAAGAGGTGATAGAAAATGCAGATTTCTGAGGTTAGTGAGAGATTTGATCTAACTAAAGATACACTTCGCTATTATGAAAAAGTTGGTTTGATTCCCGAAATCAGGCGCAACAGCAGTGGTAATAGGGATTATGAAGAGCAAGACTGTAAGTGGATAGGATTTATCAAATGTATGCGTGATGCAGGTCTTTCAATTGATACTTTAATTGAGTATCTGGAGTTATATCAAGAGGGAGATTCTACGATTAGAGAAAGAAAAGAACTTTTGACAGAGGAAAGAGATAAACTTGCTGAAAAAATAAGCAAAATGCAGCAGACACTAGATCGTTTGAATTATAAGATAGATGTCTATGAAGAAAGAATTGTTAAAAGAGAAAAAGAATTAATAACCAGGAAAAAGGAATTAGAAACTAAATAGTGAAAGAGGTTTTAAATTATGAAGTATAAAACATTAAATAATGAAGTATAAATGCCAGTTTTAGGATATGGTGTTTTTCAAATCACAGATTTAGAAGAATGTGAAAGATGTGTTAGTGATGCGATTGAGGTTGGCTATCGTTTATTTGATACAGCACAGGCCTATGGAAACGAAGAAGCAGTGGGAAGAGCTTTATCAAAATCCGATGTTCCTCGAGAAGAATTCTTTATAACCACAAAAGTCTGGATTTCTAATGCCGGTTATGGAAAAGCTAAAGCGTCGATTGAAGAATCTCTGGATAAATTACAGCTCGATTATCTCGATTTATTATTAATTCATCAGCCTTTTAGTTTGTGGTATTTTTAGTATCTCTAACTATATTATACCATATTCTAAGGAGGAAGTCACCAAAAAATTATGTCATGAGCCCTGTTATTTCGGGTCTTAGACATTATACAAACGACTAGAATTAATAAATTAACTAAGGAGGTTAAAAGTAATGTTTAATAAATTAAGTGGTAAGACTCGTTTATATCCGATTATTGGTGACCCAATCAAACACGTAGAATCTCCCGAGCGTTTAACCAGAAGTTTTTCAGAATGTGGACATAATGGTATATGTATTCCAATGCAGGTGCAGGAAGGATACCTAGAAAGTGTTATGCAGCTATTTACCAGCATCTCCAATATTGACGGCTTGCTGGTTACCATGCCACATAAATTTAATGCCTATAAATACTGTGCTACCAGTTCTGAACGCTCAAAACTGCTAAAAACTGTGAGCGTGGTTCGTCGCAATCCTGATGGATCATGGCATGGAGACATGCTTGATGGACTTGCCTTTGTAAAAGCACAAAAAGATCAGGGAGCCCATCCAGAAGGTGCACGAGTGCTTTTAGTGGGAGCAGGAGGAGCGGGAAGAGCTATAGCCATTGCTCTAATTAAAACTGGAGTTCGTGAACTGATTATATATGATAAGAATGAGGATCGTGTCAAAGAATTGATAGAACTTGTAGAGGACTTAGATCACTGTCGAGTTATTTTTGGTCCGCCGGATCCAACAGGATGTGACATGGTATTTAATGCGACACCAATGGGTATGGAAAAAGGGGATCCGCTGCCCGTAGATGAAGAATTACTTGCCCCCTCTATGTTTGTTGGAGATGTGATTTCTGGGAGAGGAGAGACACCATTATTATCAGCTGCTAAGGTGGCAGGATGTAAAACAGCAAATGGTAATCAAATGGTTGAGGCTGTTCAGGAAATGATGATTGATTTCATGCTTAGCGATATAAGTGATGGTGCATAAGCAGCTGGATAAAAAAGGTTGTACTTATACAGCTTTAAAAGAGGTTGCAGAAACACTAAATAAATGGATCGGGCTTTTTATGCTCCATTAAAAGCAGGGAAAGATATTTTTTATTTAAAACCTGTAGCTGCAGTTATTTCAGCCAGAAGAGCTGGAACAACAGCAACTTTTGATCAGCTGAACAAATATTTTACTTTAAATCAGATGCCCGTCGTTTCCTCTCGTTACTGGAATATGGTTCACGGGACCAATCCTGAGGAAGTAAAAGAGGATAAAGAAGGACTTCAGACTATGCATATTTTGGGCAGAAATATGGCATTTTTACTGAAATGTAAAGAAGCTGGTCTAAAAGCAGGAGTTGATTTACCAGAAAAGGAAGAAATTACATTTACAAACTTTATACGATAAAGGTAAAATTCAACCCTGTTAGTATAATTAAAAGGAGGCAGCCATATGCAATCTAAAAAGTCCAGAATAGGAACAGCGTTTTTTATGATGTTAATTGTACTGCTTACTGGATTTGGTTGGAGCATGGCAGGTGCAGCAGAGAACCAGATAGAAATGAGCTACTCCACAGAATCAAAAGTATGGGATGTTATTAATGACCCGGCTTTTGAAGGATACGGAAGACTGATTTTCCCTGCAGATAGGACGATTGATAGGGGGATGACGCTTAGTGAAGTTGATAGGCTCCTGACCTGGTATAACAATGTGAAGCCAGAGCGCACAGTCGAAATCGTTAATTATTTGGAAAGCCAAGCAGAAGCGGGGAAGCAGATTTTTTATGATATCTACACAGATGAAGAAAAAGCCGCTGACCCTGCTAAAGAAGATACAGGACTTTTCTTTTTTCGGGGCAATCCAGGAGAGAAATTTGCTATTGTGAATGCCGGTGGGGGCTTTGTATATGTAGGAGCCATGCATGACAGTTTTCCACATGCTTTGGAATTATCGAAAAAAGGATATAATGCATTAGCCCTGATTTACCGGCCAGGAGCCGAGACAGCTTCCGAGGATCTTGCAAGAGCAATTGCATTTATCCATGAACATGCAGATGAATTAGATGTTGATCCGGTGGATTACTCTCTGTGGGGAGGTTCTGCAGGTGCGCGAATGGCTGCCTGGCTTGGATCATACGGAACATCAGCTTTTGGAGAAGAGGAGTATCCAAGACCTAGAGCGGTAATTATGCAGTATACAGGGCTTGCCGAGGTGAACGGAAATGAACCGCCGACATATGCATGTGTGGGTACAAGTGACGGTATTGCAAGCTATCGCACAATGGAGGACCGTATTAATCGAATTAAGGCAAATGGTACAGAGGCAGAAATTGATATTTTTAATGGTCTACCACATGGATTTGGACTTGGCGAAGATACGATTGCAGAAGGATGGATAGATAATGCGGTCCAATTCTGGGAGAAGCAGATGGACTGTTTATTATTAAACAACAGCTTTATATTATCAGCATAGGGTAGATACTGAGGTTCCAATTGAAGAAGTAGCAGGTGTAATGCAGGATTTAATCAAAGAGGGAAAGATAAAACACTGGGGACTTTCTGAGCCAGGAATAAACACAATTAAAAAAGCTCATAAAGTACACCCTGTAACGGCAATTCAGAGTCAGTATTCGATGATGTGGAGAAAGCCTGAAGAAGAATTATTACCTTTACTTGAAAAATTGGGAATAGGCTTTGTTCCTTTCAGTCCTTTGGGCAAAGGGTTTTTAAGTGGTAAGATTACACCAGATATTAAACTCGATGAATCAGATTTCAGAAATAAAGTTCCTTTCTTTAAGAAAGAAAATATGGAAGCCAACCAGGGTCTGCTGCAGTTAGTTTTTGATATAGCAGAAACTAAAGATGCTACTCCTGCTCAGATTGCACTGGCCTGGCTTTTAGCCCAAAAGCCATGGATAGTTCCAATCCCAGGAACCACTAAGTTAAAGCGAGTTAAGGAAAATATGGCTGCAGCAAAAATAGAGTTAACTAAAGAAGAATTGGAGAATTTAAATAAAGCTCTGGCTAAAATTAATGTGGCAGGAAGACCCTATCCAAAAGGATCTAAATATGAAAAAAGAGTAGGTAATTAAGTAGTTAAAGACTAATTTAAATTAATAAAGATTCTATTATGAGATAGATTATCCTGACACTTTGCTTGATTTACTTCAAGAGAGTCCTGACGAATTTGAAAGAGAAGCTAAAATGGCAATGGTGGTCAAACTATTTGAACTCAAACGAATATCTTCTGGTATGGCAGCAGAAAAGGTAGGGATGGATCGATTGTCATTTCTTTTAGAGTTGCACAGATATGGGGTAGAAATACTAAATATGGAGCCAGAAGAATTAGCTTCTGATTTTGAAAATACTTAAAAACACCATATAAATATATGGTGCCCCCGGTAGGAGTCGAACCTACGCTCAAGGCTTCGGAGGCCTTTGCTCTATCCACTGAGCTACGGGGGCATTACCTAAATTATTTTAACAGACAGACTACTTAATGTCAATAAGCTGCAAATTTTTATTGGAAAAAGAAATTATTTAACAGTATTAAATTCCTTTAGATGCTATAATTTTATATATAAAAAATAAAGGGGAATAAAATATGACTTATATTTGTGATAATAATGAGTGACCATTACCATCAACATGATCATTCAGCAGTGGGAAATATTAAATTTGCCTTTTTCTTAAATTTAAGCTTTTCAATAATTGAAATTATAGGTGGCCTTTTAACCAACAGTATGGCAATCTTATCTGATGCCCTACATGATCTTGGTGATTCCATTTCTCTGGCAGTTTCCTGGTATCTTGAGAACTTTTCGCAAAAGGGAGCAGATAAAGATTTTAGTTATGGATATGCTCGCTTTTCACTTCTGGGAGCATTAATTAACAGTCTGGTTTTAATTCTGGGTTCATTTTTTATTCTCTCAGAGGTAATACCAAGACTTTTTAATCCTCAGACAGTTCATCCAGAAGGGATGTTGTTTCTAGCAATCATTGGGATAACCGTTAATGGGATTTCAGTTTTAAAACTAAGAGGCGGCAGTTCCTTAAATAAAGAGGTAGTAAGCTGGCATCTAATGGAAGATCTGCTGGGCTGGACAGCAGTTTTAATTGTTAGTATAATTTTGATCTTTAAAAGCATACCGATCTTAGACCCGCTCCTATCTTTATTAATCAATATCTACATTTTATATAATGTTATCTCCAAACTGAAAAGAGTTTTAAAGATTTTCCTGCAGGGGGTTCCAGGTGGAATTGATATAAAAAAATTACAGCAGAAGCTTGTTGAGCAAACTGAGGCGCTTGCTGTTCATCATACTCATGTCTGGACACTGGAGGGAGAAAAGAATTTTCTCAGCACACATCTTATTATCCCGGATCAATTTTCAAAAGAAGATATCATAAAGCTTAAATCTCAGGTTAAAAATTTGATGGCTGCTGAAAAAATTGATCATGTAACAGTAGAAATTGAATATGAGAATGAGGATTGTGAGGATAAAAATTGTGATGCTTAAGCTGTCCAAATTCTTGACACAAATCTTTTAATGTGGTAAAGTAATTAAAAATAGAATATTGTCTTATCAAGAGTGGTGGAGGGATCTGGCCCTGCGAAACCCAGCAACCAGCAGTTATACTGCCCGGTGCTAAATCCAGCAGGTTCAGCCTGAAAGATAAGTAGTTGTGAAGCCCACTTCTACTTAGGAAGTGGATTTTTTATTTTAATGTTATTTTTTAAACATTAAGTTTCAGCAAATTTTAATATTAGAGCAGAGAGTAATTAGAGCAGAGACTATAAGTAAATAATTTTAAAAGCAGCAGAGCAGCTAAAGGAGGATAAGATTAGCAATGAAGATTAAAAATATTTTTGACGAAAAAGAAGTGGTGTTTTCTCTGGAGGTATTTCCACCGCGACCGGATGTGCCGATTGAAAATATCTATCAAACTTTAGAAGAACTAAAAGATATTGATCCTGATTATATAAGTGTAACTTATGGTGCAGGTGGAGGAGTCCGCAAAAATAGGACCTGTGAACTTTCATCAATTATCAAAGAAAAATACGATGTAGAAGCGCTGGCCCACTTAACCTGTATAAATTCTGATCAGGAAACTCTAAATAAAATACTGGCCCGCCTGGAGGCCAAAGAAATTGACAATATTCTGGCTCTTAGGGGAGATAAACCTGTCGAGGGTGAGCCGCTCGGCGACTATAATTATGCCTATCAGCTGGTTGAGCATATCAAAAAGCACAATGATTTTGGGGTGGCGGCTGCCTGTTATCCAGAAGGGCATTTAGAAACTGAGAGTCTGGACCAGGATATCGAATATTTAAAACAGAAGGTAGATTATGGAGTTGATTATTTAATTTCTCAGATGTTTTTTGATAATTCTCTTTTCTATAAGTTCCGCAATAAGGTAGAAAAAAAGGGAATTGAGGTACCAATTGAAGCGGGAATCATGCCGGTTATTAATAAAAAGCAGGTAGGAAGAATTATTGAGCTATCAGATGCCTATTTTCCAAAGAAATTCCAAAAAATATTAGATAAATATGAAGATAATCCAGAAGCTTTAAGAGATGCCGGAATAGCTTATGCAGTCGAGCAGATTGTTGATCTAATTTCCAGTGAAGTAGATGGAATCCACCTTTATACCATGAATAACCCCTATGTGGCCCGCAGAATTAAAGAGGCTGTTGGTTCTTTGATTACCCATATAAACGGCAAAAAGGTTGATTAAAATGGAATTTAAAATTGACAGAAGTGAAGTTTTAAGATATTTACAGACTTCAAAAGACTTAGAAGATGAGAATATAAACCGTCTTCTTGACGAATCAATTGCAGAAATAAAGAAGCTGATCAATTTCCGCTATCTTTATCAAAAATTTCCTATTCAGCATACTGCAGAAGGGGTAAAAATTAAAAATACAACCTTGACTTTAAAGGGGAGAAGTATCAAAAAACACCTTCAAAAATCAGAAGAAATTTATCTAATGGCAGCTACACTTGGTGCTCAGGTCGATAAAAAAATTTCTTATTATGAAAAGATTTCAGTCACCAAATCAATGATCTTTGATGCCTGTGCCACCACGGCTATTGAAGAAGGCTGTGATCAGGTGGAAGCAGAGATTAAAGAAAAAGTACTGGCGGCAGGAAATGAAGCTATCACTTTCCGCTACAGCCCGGGTTATGGTGATTTAGGAATTGATATTCAAAAAGAATTTTTGCGAATTTTAAAGGCACCAAAAAAGATTGGTTTAACTGCTTCTAAATATAATATGCTGCTGCCGACAAAATCAGTAACTGCAATTATCGGAGTTCTGGAGGAAAAAGAGACTGCAGCAGAAAATTTAAATAATCAGGAGCAGGAAATTGAAAATCAGGATGAGAGAGATTTAGAGTTTGAAGCAAGGCACTGCAAAAACTGTCTTCTATACGAAGACTGTGAGCTGAGAAGAAGGGGGATTTACTGTGGAGCTAAAGGATAGACTGGGAAAAGAAGTTATTATTTTTGATGGCGCAATGGGAACAGTACTACAGCAGCGGGGATTAAAAGCTGGAGATGTTCCGGAAAAATTAAATATAGAAAAAAGTAAAGAAATTATAGATATTCATAAAAGTTATCTTAAAGCCGGTGCGGAGATTTTAACTACCAATACCTTTGGAGCCAATGCCCTAAAAATGGAGGAGATTGATTATTCAGTTGAGGAAGTAATTGCAGCAGGAGTTGAGAATGCAAAAGCAGCGGTACTGGAATCTGGTCTTGAGGCAGCAGTTGCTCTTGATATGGGTCCTCTGGGAGAACTTTTAGAACCGATGGGCAGCTTAACTTTTGACGAAGCTTATAATCTTTACCAGCAGCAGGTGCTGGTGGGAGTTGAATACGGAGCAGATTTAATACATATAGAAACAATTGCTGATCTTTATGAAGCAAGGGCGGCTGTATTGGCAGCTAAGGAAAATTCTAATCTACCTGTATTCTGCACCCTGACTTTTGAAGAAGACGGCCGCACCTTTACCGGGGGCAGCATCCGCTCTATGATTTCAGTTTTAGAAGGTCTGGGAGTAGACGGGCTTGGTCTCAACTGCTCTTTGGGCCCGGAAAAGCTGGAGCCGCTGGTGGAGGAAGTTTTAAAATATTCTGAGACACCGGTTATCCTGCAGGCAAATGCCGGCTTACCGGTAGTTGAAGAAGGAGAAACTGTTTTTAAAATTTCTCCTGAGGAATATTTTAAGCCTCTGGCCAGATTATACGAAAAAGGTCTGGCTGTTGTTGGCGGCTGCTGTGGTACCAATGAAGAATTTATTACCCTAATTGCTGAAAATTTAAAAAATAAAAAGGTTAAAAAAAGAAAAATCACTAGAGAAAGTCTTGTCTGCTCACCTTCTCAATACCTTAAGCTGGATGGGGTCAATGTTGTTGGAGAAAGGATTAATCCCACCGGT
>Ga0163225_100125_pt1 | contig 24410 bp, 28 predicted proteins | sample MSEWel2016_04_06_2_FD_113145 | JGI IMG/M metagenome (GOLD analysis project Ga0163225, IMG submission 113145) | Subsurface microbial communities from deep shales in West Virginia, USA - MSEEL Well Study Marcellus 5H_2016_04_06 ... | reverse complement strand
TGCAATGCAGGATCTGCTGATTGAGATCCATACTGCGGTACAGGAGGCCCCTGAATCAGCAGATTCTCTCTCCCAGATCGAGATAGAGGAGTTCCAGAGACGATTCGATGAGATCATCAAAACCGGGATTGCAGAAAATCCGCCCTCCACCGAACCTGTTCCAAAGAAACGTGGGAAGAAGAAAAATACCCGGCCACAGAACCTGATTGAGCGGTGTCAGAAGTACAAAACAGAGATCCTCCGGTTCATGACAGATTTCAGAGTGCCCTTCACAAACAATCTGGCCGAACGTGATATCAGGATGGTAAAGGTCCAACAGAAGATCTCGGGATCGTTCAGAAGCATTGAAGGAGTATCGAACTTCTGCAGGGTACGGGGATATATCTCCACCGTGAAGAAGAATGAGGGGTCAGTACTTACTGCCATCAAAGGATCATTCAGGAGAGAACCCTTCATGCCCACGGTGGCTCACAGGTATAGCTGACCAGTTACAAGCGACTTTGTATTTGACCTATCATCAAAATCCGCTGGACCGGCAACAACAAGCGTATTGGCCACTCCGGTTTGTGGAGAACTCTGCCCGGTACAACCGGCAGTGATGATCAAGCAGACAACAATGCAAACAATTGCAAAAAATGAAAAACTTTTAAAAATTGATTTAAGCATCTATTTCAACCTCCTTTGGTTTCTCAGCAGTATAGCAAAACTGGTTATGTTTCTGGGATAAGCGATAGAAAAGCGGCAATCGGTTCCGTTTTAGTGCATCAATTTTGTGCGTTGGTTCTGCAATGACATGGCAATAACCGGCTTTTTTTAACAGGTCAACAATAACCATGGGCCTTGCACCTCCATTTAACGGGAGGTTTACTCCATCTCCGCCCTTTCCAAGCATACGCCATGGATTTCTTCTTTCCGAGATAAGGATTGATAAATTTTGAATCTCTTTCAGAAGAGTATTCTTTGTTCCACTCTGGGGTTCATGAAGGAAAAAGCATAATTTTCCTCCCGGTTTTAATACCCTCATCCATTCACGAACAGCAACATCCGGGTTTGGTAGTGTCCAGAGTACTGCTCTATTGACTATGGCATCATAGGAGTTTTCTTCAATAAAGTTGAGATCCTCAGCATCTCCGTGGAGAAATCGGATATCAAGGCCTTTCTGCTTTGCTTTATTCGATGCCTGTGAAATCATCTGTTCTGACAGATCGATGCCAGTTACATGATACCCCATATCAGCGAGCATAATCGAGAGAAAACCAGTTCCAGAACCTATGTCCAGTATTCTATTCGAATCCCCAATTTTGCTACGGAGTAGTAGCTTCCAGGCATCCTCCTCCTCCTGGCTGGCATTATAATGGCCAGGTGATTTATCGAATGTCTGAGATCGATAATTCCAAAAGTCCTTAATAATCTGTTTATCATCACTCATAATCTTCAGAAACTCCCGTTTTGATTATTCAGTGTCAGGGTTGCTGCTAATTGCACCCGATCATACCACCCGGCAATTCTTCTTGATGAATCTCCATGGCTGACTTTTAGCATCCATAGATCTTTTTCAGAAAAAGTGCAGGTTCCCTGCCCCTCTCCATTGAGTTCGATTGTATTGAAGAATGAGTGGCTTGGATCTGAGGCGCGGGTTACTTCGACTTTGCCATGTGAGAGGGGACTTCCATAATAGAAAACCTCAATATGGTATGTATCATTTTCCTCTGGTGTTGCGATAATCTCGAGATCACAAACCCCTCTCTTTTGTTTTCCTATTGCATCTCCTGCTGAAACAGACACAAGTGCATATTGGTAGTAATAGGCACTCCAGTCCACGTCATCCAAATCCTTTCGCGGCTTTCTTCGGAATTCTCCATTCCGCAGTTTTGTTCCAATACCAAAGTTATTTTCAACAACTACGGTAAAATCTCCTTTCTCCTCAGGAGTGAATGAGATGCGTCCTTTATCATTCTCCCCCCCTTCCATTGTCAGAAACAGTTTCTTTCCTGATGGGGAGATAGCAAATGCACTCCACTTCTCTCTCTCTCCCGGACCGTCTGTTTGTAATGCGTGTCCGAAACCAACAAACAATGTAATCTCATCATTTTGATGTATATGCGAATCACCAGATTCAATCCAGATCTCATGTCCGGTTGTAATGTCATAAACTGCTTTGTCATCATGGGTCATACGTAATAACTCCAATACATAAAATTTGACTTGAGGTAAAAATTTCTCTACAAGGTTGAATTTTTTATCTATTATAACCAATTCTCATAGCAATTAGTGATACAAAGTTAATATGGTATATGACTATTTAATTTTTACCAAACATTCAGGCATCTCCGATTGAGTCCATCAAACAAATCTCCTTCTGGGTGACTAAACCTGACGAATAACGCGTTTTGGGGCACGAATAATTCGAGGAGAGCTGGGAGCTCTAAGAAGACGTCAGGTAAATTGACATTATTTTACAATACGCTGAATTCCGGAAAAACGCAAAGGTGTTATAAATCATATCGTTGGCTTGATAGTCACTTTCTACTCCAATCGCTTTGGATGCAGAAAATACATATTAATGATTAATGGGTAATACATATTTAGAATTTGATACAATAAAGTAAACATTCAATTTACATGATGCATATTGATGGTGTAAGACATGACCGAGATTCTCCAGATAAATGATTTATACGTTCACTTTCCTCTTCCTGACACAACTGTACGAGCAGTTGATGGAGTTGATCTCGCTATACGAGAGAATGAAACCCTTGCCATCATTGGAGAGAGCGGGTCTGGAAAGTCAGTCATTGGCCTTGCGGTTCTTGGTTTGCTGCCGCATACCTGCACAATTGCTGGAGAGATTCATTATCAGGGGTCTGACATCCTTGGAATGCCTGAGCATCAACTTGAGTCTGTACGGGGCAAGAAGATTGCATGGGTACCCCAGAATCCTTCCTGTGCACTGAACCCATCAATGAAGATCGGCGATCAGATTGGTGAGCCATGCTGTTGCCATACCGATTGGGAGCATACAAAGATTCGTCAGAGAGTGCTTAAGCTCCTGGAATTTATACGAATATTACCCTCTGAGGAGAGGGTTGATACATATCCTCATACATTCAGCGGCGGCATGCTTCAACGCGCACTTGTTGCAATGGGGCTATCCATCACTCCTGACATACTGATTGCCGATGAGCCCACAAAGGGTCTTGATAATCTGAATAAAAAAGCAATCACATCACTTTTCAGGATGATACGGGGTGAAGGTATTACCCTGATCCTCATCACTCATGATCTATTGTTTGCACGGTGCCTTGCCGATCGAATAGGTGTGATGTATTCTGGAAGGTTCCTTGAGATTAGTGATACCAGGACATTTTTTTCAAAACCTCACCACCCATACTCAGAGGGGCTGATCAAATCACTTCCAGAAAACGGACTCCACCCCATTCCTGGAAAGACCGATAAAGAAAATGGATGTGATTCGGGTTGCAGATTCCGCCTGCGTTGTTCTCACGCAACAGATCGATGCCTTGCCGAGCCCCCGCTTATTTCAAATGGAAATGGATCTCTTGTCAGGTGCTGGCTCTATGATCGAAGGTCGTGAATTAACAAAAATATATAAGCCGGAACATCTTTGGGCTAAGCCAACAATCGCAGTTGATAACGTCGATATAACCATTCATGAAGGCGAAATCCTGGCCCTTGTAGGAGAGAGCGGATCGGGGAAGTCGACTCTGGGAAGACTGCTCCTTTGCCTTATCCCCCCGACGAAAGGTACGCTCCTCTACAAAGATCAGGATCTGTCACAGCTGAAGAAAAAGGATCTTCGATCCCTCAGGAAGATATTCCAGATAGTTCAACAGCATCCTGATGATGCCCTGAATGGGAAATGGACTATAGCAGACTCAATCCTTGAACCATTTCGAGTCCATCCGGATTGTATATCAGATAAGGGTCTTGAAGACGATCTAAAGCGACTAATTGATCTTGTTGGGCTTGACGCAGAGCAGGTAAAGCGATATCCTCACCAGCTTAGTGGGGGGGAGCTCCAGCGTGCAGTTTTTGCACGTGCAATTGCATTAAAACCAAGATTTATTGTATGTGATGAGCCAACGTCAATGCTTGATGTTTCAATTCAGGCATCGCTTATCCGCCTGTTAAAGCAACTACATGAGGAATTAAACTTCACCTGCCTATACATAACCCACGATCTGAAACTTGCCAGAGTAATCAGCGATCGTGTGGCAGTCATGTTTGGAGGACACATTATCGAAGAGGGAATAGGCATTCTTGATGATCCCCTCCATCCCTATACCCGGCGGTTAATACAAGCTGAGGATGACTCATTACCGGACATTCCCGAAGAAATAATACCTGATGAAGATATCTGTGTCTATTACCCGTTCTGTTCATATCGAAACGAGATGTGCAGGGAAAAGCAGGTGCTTCGTCCATATAAGAACCGAAGAATTGCGTGTGCACTTGCAGGCACATTGGAAGGGGCGGCTAATAAATCATCCTCCGAATAATATCCTACGACTTCATCTGCCATTTTTCAGAGACTACTCCTTGAATAAAGCCTGTCGACAATTTTGTATTAATTTGTGGTGGAGTAAATATTAATTGCGAAGCAATCTTATTTGGTTCCAATAAAGTAGGATATTATGATTAATGGCGATAACTTAATATGAAAAAATAGTAATAAGTTGTTACATGAGTTCAATAGATGTAAAGGATCAGATCCGGCAAAGCTGGAATAGATCCTCTTCAGCATATGATGGCCATGCAGGGCATGGTATCCATTCTAAGACTGAAGAGGATCTCTGGAAGAATGAGATAAAAAAAACTCTTAATGGAGAGACAGTCTCGATTCTGGATGTTGGATGTGGCACAGGAGCGATCAGCCTTTTGTGTGCTGAGATGGGGCATCATGTAACCGGAATCGATCTCTCTGAGAAGATGCTTGAGAGGGCCAGAGAGAAAGCGGGTATGAAAGGACTCTCTGTTGATTTTCAGATAAGGGATGCGGAAAAGACTGAGTTCCCCGAGAGTTCGTTTGATCTTGTAATTAACCGGCACCTCCTCTGGACTCTCCCAAATCCCAGAGCTGCTCTCCTCGAATGGCAGCGGGTTCTGAAACCTGAGGGAAGGCTTGTTGTTATTGATGGAATCTGGAATGACCGGAAATTCGGGACAACGCTACGACAAAATACATCGAAGGTGCTGACAGGGATATATGAAGGAAAAGATCGGATTGAGACAACCTATTCAGATGAGATATGGAGCAACCTTCCCCATGGTGGCGGAGTTCCACTTCATGTAGCTGAAACATACCTCAAAGAGGCGCATTTTGGTGATATTCAGTCCTGGAGCCTGCAGCATATTATTGAATATCAACGAACCCAGATGCCATGGTATAAAAGAATCGCTTATAAATGGAATTATTTCCTTATTCAGGGTTTAAAGGGAAGTACAGCTGAAACAAATGAGAACAAATAAAAATAAGTAAAGACAATTTTAGTTTAATTAGAGTTGGTATTATGAAAAAGATGTTACTTACATTACTTGTTCTCCTCAGCCTCACAGCTATACTATCGGGATGTGTTGACCAGGAAAAAACAGCTGACGAGACGACACTTGTGATTGCCGCCCAATGGGATCCAAAGAATCTTGATCCGCATGAGTATGGATATATTGGTCAAAGGATCGGATATACTGAAACACTTGTGGGAGTGGATCATAATGTGAAGCTCTATCCTCTGCTTGCTGAAGGATGGGATGTATCGGATGATGAGCTTACATGGATCTTCACATTGAGAAAAGGAGTTGTATTTCACGATAGCACTCCATTTACTGCAGAGATCATGAAGCAATCACTCGAACGTGCGATCCAAAAAACAGCGATATTTAACCCAATTCCTATTGTTTCAATTAAGGCAACAGATACTCAAACCCTCACTATAACTCTCTCAAAACCATTCCCCCCATTGGCTGCATACCTATCCAAAGGTGAGAGTGCAGCCCTGAGCCCCAATTCCTATGATGCAAATGGAGATGTTATCCAACCTATTGGCACCGGACCATTCATGTACGAATCATGGAAGCCGAAAGAAGAGATCTCTGTCATCAGGAATCCTGATTATTATGGAACTGTTCCAACAATTGAGCGGGTTACATACAGAATTGTACCGGAGGCGGTTACACGGGGCCTGATGCTTCGTGGTGGAGATATCCAGTCTGCAATGATTTTGCCGCCACACATCTCATCAGGCTTTGTTGGGAATAATGATTATCAGGTTCTTGAACAGCCTATCCCAAGAGTCAGGATGGTGGCATTTAACACAGAGAGAGCTCCATTTGACGATAAGAGGGTGCGGCAGGCATTTAACTATGCAATTGACCGTGATGCGATTGTGAATTCCGTACTCGAAGGTGTTGGTTCACCTGCGGGAGGCCTCTTCCCTGATGGATTCTATTGGGCAAATGAAAACATAAAGCCTTATACATACAACCCTCAAAAAGCAAAAGAACTTCTCACTGATGCAGGATGGATGGATTCCAATGGAGATGGATTCCGTGAGAGAGATGGAACACGTTTAAAGGTCGTTTTTACCACATATCCTGAGCGTGCAGAGCTTCCGCCACATGCAGAAGTAATCCAACAATATCTCAAAGCCATTGGTTTTGACGTTGAACTCAAAGTCCTCAATGTGGATGCTTCTAATAAACTAAGGAATGATGGGAATTTCGATATCTTCCTGATGGGAAGGGGTCTCCTTTTCATACCAGATCCGGACAGTATCATGATGACCGATTATCATTCAAGTGGAACATCGGGAGATGGATGGGGTGCGTACCGATGGCAGAATGACCGGGTTGACGCTCTGATTGAAGAGGCTCAGGTAACCTCAGATCCGGCTAAACGAAAAGCACTCTATGATGAGGTTCAAGCCATCGTTGTTGATGAAGCACCTGTTGCCTACCTGAATTATTATGTCAATATTGACGTCATCCGATCAAACATCCACGGGTATAAAATGCATCCAACTGAACAATGCTTCCATTTGGAGAATGTCTACATTACCTGAAATGAAGAACTTAACCATTTTTTTATATAAAGGATACCCTCATGATTCCATACGTTATACTGAGCCGCCTGTTACAGCTGATACCGGTACTCATTGGGATATCCATTATCACTTTCATGGTGGTGACCCTTTCTCCAGGTGATCCCGCTGAGATATCACTAAGAGCGACACTTGGCACTGAAAGCCCCCCAAAAGATGCGATAGAGAGTTTGCGTGAAGAGATGGGTCTCAATGAGCCATTGCATATTCAATATCTGGCCTGGGTTTCACGGGCTATTAGAGGAGATCTTGGGTATTCGATTCAGACAAAGAAAACTACTCTGGATGAGATTAAAAAAGCCCTTCCCGTAACATTCCTTCTTGCAGTTCTTGCGATGAGTTTCACTGCCCTTATTGCAATTCCACTTGGGATTGCAGCTGGTGTCAGGCCGAACAGCTTCATCGATCATGTCAGCAGATCCATATCGATTATCAGTCTCTCAACACCGGAGTTTTTCATCGCAATCCTCATGATTCTCATCTGGGCAATATACTTCAACCTCTTTCCTGTTGCCGGAAGCGGAGGATTACAATTCTACATTCTTCCGGCAATCACTCTGGCGATTGGGTTATCTGCAATTACGATGCGAATTATGCGGACAAGCATGGTGGAGGTTCTTGAGCAGGATTATATCAGAACAGCACGTGCAAAAGGAGTGAAACACAAACAGATCATCCGCCAGCATGCATTAAAGAACGCCTCCCTCCCGGTTATTACTTATATGGGAACCCAGTTTGGGTATATCTTTGGAGGGGCAGTCATTGTCGAAAATATCTTTGCGTTACCAGGTATTGGAAGGTTGCTTGTAGAATCCGTGCAATCCATGGACATTATGGTTATCCAGGGATGCATACTTACATTTGCCCTAATTTATGTTCTGATAAATCTCGTCGTGGATATTGCGTATATGTACCTTGATCCGACGATACGATATCAGGAGGGCTGACATGGAAGATACCAATACAAAAAATCAGTTGGGGGTTTTGCGACTGAGAAAGCTCAGGAAAATTTTTTCTGGAAGTATCATGCTTACCATGGGGCTCATTATTTTCATTCTCGTCTGTTCAATTGCCATCTTTGCTCCCTACATTGCTCCACATCAGCCAGGTACAATGAATCTGGAGCTGAAATTCTCTTCACCATCGATAGAGTATCCTTTCGGAAATGATCAATTCGGAAGGTGCATATTCAGCAGAATGGCTTACGGTGCAAGGACATCACTGACAATTGCTACGGTTGCAACAGGTATTGTTGTAACCATCGGAATACTTGTTGGCCTTTTTGCCGGATATTATCGCAGGCTGGATCCCCTGCTGATGCGTATCACTGATATTATACTTGCCTTTCCGGATATCGTTCTTGCCATTGCAATTGTTGGAATTATGGGACCAAGTCCCCTTGGAATAATTATTGCCTTTAGTATTCCGGGATGGGCAAAATATGCTCGTGTCATTCGAAGTTCAACACTCTCTGTGAAGAACAGAGGTTTTATCGAGGCATCAAAAGCCGTTGGGGCAACAGATCGGCATATTATTTTCCGGCATATTCTTCCATATAGTATTGGCCCCATTATTGAGATAGCAACACTTGGCTTAGGCGCCAGAATAATTGCGATATCCGGTCTTGGTTTTCTTGGCCTTGGAATTCAGCCACCGACACCTGAATGGGGTACAATCATGAAAGAAGGGCTCACCTATCTTGATTCTGCACCATTAATCGCTATTTCAACAGGGTTCATTATAATGCTCTTCGTGCTCTCGACAAACCTGATTGGATCGGAAGTCAGGGCACTATTTGACCCCCGCTCTGATAATAATTCCATGGAATAGCGATTGTGATGAGAGATTTGACATTAAAAAGAGTTATGAAATATCATTCTGTTGGCCGTTCAATCTATTCAGGCCAATTAGAATAATAATCCTAAATATTTCTTCGCTCAGATGGACTCCACCAGACAACCGATGAGCGATAGTTTCTGACACAGGGCCCATCCCCGGAATCCTCATGAAGGGCTTTTTTGATAGTCTCCTCAATCTCCGGAGTTACGTCAGTAAATATCGAATAGAAGATACGGTACATATTGAACATATTCTCAAAGCTTCGAACGCTCTGGTATTCGATGATCCTGACCTGCGGGACACGCCCATATTGATAGAGAAGGTTAAATATCGCTGGATATTCGGGGTATTGTGGATATGGCGTAGCTCCCATGATGGTTTTCCAGAGATCCCCCTCAAAAGATCCGCCACTACTGACACCTCCTACCACACAGCAATACCCTTTTGCCGCCTCTTCCATACGTGCAATCTGGGTCATGATATCCTTAAACATCCAGACCACGGTTGAAGCAATAACAAGATCATATTGTTTTTGTATCCGATTCAGATCAACATCCTGCCATATCCGGGGGAGAATATCATAGTTACTCAATCCCTCTTCCTGAGCATTCTGCTGGATCTTCTTAATCATTCCTTCTGCAGGCTCTACAGCAGTTACGTGCCTGGATCTCCGGGCGAAGGGAATGACAAAGGTTCCTGGCCCTGATCCAACCTCAAGGATACTGGATCCGGGGTTGACAACACCATGATGGTTGAGGATACCATAGACTTTTTCTCCGAAATCCCACTGGTTTGTCCGACGTGATTCTGAATAATCTTCCGCCCTCTTCGTCCAATCTTCAATCTCATAATCTCTTTGCATTATCTTTGATCTCGCCTCAAAGAGTTCCTCCCAGATACTGACCCAGTTCATGCCATTCAGTGTAGTTACGGCCATTATGCCACCTTCCACCATAGAATTCCCATCTTTCCTGTGACCCTGTACATGCCATTATTTGCATGGCTATTTACAAATTCGTGAATGGTATTCCTGTCATCATCGTTTATTCGCCGATACTTTTGCAGAACCAGTTCCTGCGAGACGATCGCCGATTCAACTGAACGAGTGAGAGTATAATTGACAACACTCACATTTGGATAGAGAGAGGCAGAGTTGAGGAGATTATAGATCGCAATAAACTGATCAAATGAGTTTCGATCGATACCCAGTTTTTGAGAGATCTCGATCTCTTCCTGTGTTGTCTCAAAACCATGTGCAAGACAACAGTAGCCACGCGATACCGATTCCATTCGCCTGACCTGGTGAAGGATATCAGGAAACTGCCAGAGTGCATGACAACAGACAACACAATCAAACTGCTTTCTATAAGCAGATATATCAACATCCTGCCAGATCTGTGGGATAACCTCAATATTGGTTAAATTGTGGCTTTGTGCATTCGATAGCAATTCGGCTGCCATCGTCTGAGCAGGCTCGACTGCAACTACCTTCGAGACCTTTTCTGCAAAGGGAATGGTGATTGCACCTGGGCCAGAGGCAATATCAAGAACAACCCAGTCATCGCGGAGCAACCCTTCACTTTCAAAAAGTTCAGGAAATCTCCTGCCATGATCACAGTCACTCTCCTGAACCATATTGGAATAATCAACTGCACGCTTATCCCAGTACTGGACAGGGCTGATCTGATTCATCGTTCCAATACCGTCAGCCCACATAGTTTCCCAATCAATTGTATCAGTCAAGGTTTCATCTCCATTATGGTGTATTATCTGTTTTACCTTAAGGTAATCATTCGTAATTACTAATGATTATTACGTAGCATCAATTATTAAGATTTGTTATTTATGTGAAGTAAGGGAGAGGTCATCAAACCAAGGTCTAGAAGATTGTTGCTTCAGAAATTCATCCTGATCTGTTTTACTTGTCCATTCTGGAAGATGAATAACCCTGTTGCTCTAGCCGTATGCCGGGCACCTAAACTTGACGAATAACCTCGATTTGGAGCGGAAAGAACTGATGATTCCGGTTAATCTTTGGAGACAAGGGTAGAACCAAGCTTATCTTTCAAAAACGAGCAGAATATCGGAAAATTGGAGGGGTTTATAGATAGGTTAGATCTTCGGTAAGATGAGCTCACTGATAATTTGTGATGATCAGCTCGTTGATTACACCCCTTCCCGCACCATTCGAATTAATCATCCGTGTAGCAGGTACCCGCTCAATGGTGAAGCCGGAATAGAGATCATCAAAGAAGCAGTCATCGGGATCGGTATTTTTCGGATCTGAGTTCGAGAGCATGACTTTTGCTCCTCTGGAATCAAGCTCCCGGAAGAATTCGGCGAGCCGTACCTGGTCGTCTTCGCCAAATCCATCCTTTGCATATGAGGTGAATACGGCAGTCTTCTCGTTGAGGGGGCGGTAGGGGGGATCAAAATAGACAAAGGTCTTCTCATCCACGACATCCCGGCAGCTGGTGAAGTCTCCCTGCCTGATTCTGGTGTGCGCAAGGAGTTTATGGACATTCTGCAGGTTCTCAGCATTCAGGATATCGGGGTTTTTGTACTTTCCGAAGGGAACATTGAATTCGCCTTTCCGGTTCACCCGGAAGAGCCCGTTGAAACAGGTCCGGTTTAAAAAGATAATCCATGCCGCACGAGTGATCCAGTCCGGGTTGTATTCGGAGAAGGAGATGCTGGTGAGCTGCCTGTTGAAGCTCTCCCTGATCTCATAAAAAAGTGCTTTTCTTCCCTCGTCGTCATGGTTATAATACTCGGATCCCAGGTGATCCAGTCTTTCGATCAGCGCTTCTGCATCCTTCTGAATGACAGAATAGCAGAGGGTGAGCTCGCAGTTGATGTCGTAGAGATATGACTGTTCTATGGTATGGTGCTCGTGCAGGGCAAAGAAGAGCGCCCCCCCGCCGATGAAAGGCTCGACATATCTGGTGATCTCCCCGGTGGCAATCCCTGGCGGGAGGCGGGAGATGAGTTCTGGCAGAAGCTGTGTTTTTCCACCCGCCCATTTAAGAAACGGGTGCGCCTGTCCTGGTGTTCGTTTTGGCCTGGGCATGGTATCTGTATCTCCTGAGTGATAGATCCGGCTACTGTGTTATCTGTATGTGCCGAGAATAAAAATACTCACCAGATTGAGACCGGGTTCCAGCCTTCGGGCTGATTGAATACTGCTTCTGGGGGAGGATGAGGGAGAGTCTGCCATATCCCCTCTCTCCCGCAGACCCCCCTCTCTCCTCTCTCGCTGGGAATGAAGACCCGGATGATTGCCTGATTCCGGTGAATGGTTGATTCAGTGATGGATGGGATTTGATCTGAATGAGAAACCCTTTCTCTTCATGCGTAAGAGATATACAGTATGTTGGAACGTATCTCGACACGTGAGCGCAAGGATCTCGGCATTGCCTGGCTTGCGCTTGCCCTGGCGTTCACCCTTGCGCTGATCGGCGGATTCTCGGCAACCGGCCTGGATCTCGGAAGAGCAGCCCTCCTCTTCCTCCTCTCTCTGATCACCGTCGGGGTAGCATTTGTGCTCCATGAGCTTGCCCACAAGTTCACGGCGATGCGGTATGGGTACTGGGCGGAATTCCAGAAAGATAACCAGATGCTCCTTGTTGCAGTAGCAATTGCTGCGCTCGTCGGGGTCGTCTTTGCCGCACCCGGCGCCACCATGATCTATGGCCCAACCCTCTCAAAGAGGGAGAACGGGCTGATCTCAATTGCCGGACCGATGACAAACCTCCTCCTTGCAATCCCGTTCGGCCTGCTTGTGATCGGAGGAACAATGTTTGATCCGGGATGGTTTGTGATGCTCGTCGGTGCAGTCGGGGTCAAGATCAACGCGATGCTCGCCGCATTCAATATGCTCCCGATAGGGCCCCTTGACGGGAAGAAGGTGCTGGCATGGAACCCGGTGATCTTTATTGTGGTGATCGGAATATCGTTTGTGCTGCTGTTTGGGTCGCTGTTTTATCTCTGATAGTGCCGGGGTTAAGGTGTGTGGGAATTTCTCCCCCTTTTTCATTCTATTGAATCTCTGAAAGCTGGTTTTTTAAATCCCCTATCTCATGAGTGATAACGTCCCATACTATAATCCAGTTGATTGAAAAATAGCTGTGAATGATCTTATCCCGAATCCCACTCATCTCTTTCCAGGGAATGTGATCATGAGCGCTTTTCAGCTCAGGAGAGATATTTTTTGACGCTTCGCCAATGATTTCCAATGCACGGGATATGATATGTTGAAGATCTTCGTCTGAATAGAGGTCATCAATGGTTTTATCTTTACATTTCTTCTGGATGTAATCAATCTCATGGATAATATGGCTGATATAAAAGGCATCTGTCTTCAAATCCAGATCACCTCATCAATAACGACCGGTCGGATTCTGGAATCGAGTGCATGTTCTGCGATAAGCTCGACGTTTTTGCCAAAAATATCCTCAAGATAAAAAATACATTGCATAAATGTACGAAAACGCTCTTTCTCCTCTTCAAAAGAGACCAGAAGATCGATATCACTCATCTCATCTGCTTCATCCCGTGCATATGATCCAAACAATCCGATCTTTTTAATGCCAAATCGTCTCTGAAGTGTTGGCATCTCTTGTTTTAGCCTGTTTATTATCTCCCTTTGACGGAGAGATCGGGTTCCCCTTTTTTCGATTGCATTCATTGCCTTATTCCCCACAATGAAGAAATGCGTATTCCATGGTATTGAAATGATCGAGTTTTCCCTCTGGTAATTATTCTGGGTCTGATTGTGTTCTCTCCCGGTTTCTTTTGATTATTACAGATCCTTTATTCAACGGTATTGACCAACGACCCAATGAGATAACTATATTCTCCCGAAGCAATAACAGGAGTATAATGCATGACATCCAATATGTGTATGATGCCAGCGGCCACAAAAAAAGTGTCATCATTCCAATAGAACTCTGGGAGCAGACACTTCAGGTCCAGAAACCCCGGATCTCCCCCTGCAACCCTGAGGAGTATTATGGAATTTACCGTGACACCATTAAAAACCCGGATGAGGTCGCCCGGTCACTTCGGAGAGAGTGGAACCGTATATGACTTCATACCTACTCGATACAAATATTCTGATATATTATCTGGCTGGTGCTATTCCTGATGATGAGAGATCTTTTATCGAGAGAGTCATTCTGGAATCCTTTAATATTTCAATAATAACCCGTATTGAGCTTCTTGGGTGGAGGGGGCATACCCCCGAAGGTCTGGAAAAAGCAAAAAAGCTGTTCGATTGTGCACGGTGCCTCCCTTTAACAGTTGCAATTGCAGAGAGTAGCATCGATATCCGAACCACGATAAATATCTCGCTTCCTGACGCTGTCATCGCTGCATCAGCTTTATCCCTGAATGCAATTCTCATTACGAGAACTGAAAAAGACTTTGATGGTGTTTCGGGTTTGGTTGTTTATAATCCATTCTCAAAATAACCCAATCTACCTGAAAAAACTCGTACAAACGTCTCAAAGGTGCGAAAAGCTGTTTCTTCTTAGTTTTCTCTATCAATCCTCTCCAGCTCCCCCACAACCTTCCTCCCCCTCTTCTTTGCATCCTCAAGCGCCGTCGGATGCCCTTTGATCCCCTTATACTCGTCCATATTGTTGGCGATGATATTGTCGGTGTATTCGAACCCGATATCATTGAAGAATGCGGTTACAACAGGGTATGCCCCGTCAAAGACATGATCCCAGTTCTGGCCGGCGGTTGAGATGAAGAAGCCCTTGTGGCGTTTGATATGCTCGTACTCAAAATAGAGATCCTTCAGGATGAACTTCCTTGCCCAGTAGACCTGCCCACGGTCGATGAGAGCCTTGAGTTCAGCGGTGATGCTCATCGAATAGATCGGGGAGGCGAGGGCAAGGATATCGGCTGCCAGGATCTCCTCAAAGAGCGGGGTGAGGTCGTCTTTCAAGACGCACCTCCCTGTCTTATGACAGGCATTGCAGCCCTTGCATGAGGTGAATTCGAGGTCGCGGAGGATCACCTTCCGGATCTCTGCACCCGCCTCCTCCGCACCTGTGAGGAACGCATCAAGGAGCGTCTCGGTATTGCCGCCCTTCCGTGGCGATCCCGAGATCCCAAGGGCGTTCATCGTCTCTCTCCGTTCAAATGCTCATTTCTCATCAAAGACGCTCTCCCTTCATCTCCCGCATGGTGGCGATCACCTCATCTGCAAGCGCCACTGCATCCGCTTCTGCGGTCGGATGATCGTTTATTGCTCCCTTCTCATCCACGTTATTTACCATCAGGTTCCGGATATCCTTGTTTTTTATGTCTATTACATGGAAGAGGCATTTTACTGATGGTACAGCAGCATCAAAGACATAATCCCAGTCCTGGCCCGCCGATGCAAGGAAGATACCAATCCGTTTCCCTTTCCGATCCGGCGGTACAACTGGCAGTTTCAGGACATATTTCCGTGACCGGAAGACCTGTGCCCGGTCGATGAGGGCTTTTGGCTGTGCTGCAATCCCCATGCAGAAGATCGGTGCGGAGAGGATGATGATATCGGCTTCGATGATCTTTGGCTCAACCCAGACGAGATCATCCTTCTGGACACATGCATTCAGCTTCTCACAGGCATTGCAGCCTTTGCAGGGTGCTATGTTGATATCAGTGAGGGCGTGTTTCTCCACTTCCACCCCGGGCTGCTTCTCCATCTCTTCGAGCACCCAGTCGAGGAGCGTCTCTGAATTGCCATGGCGGCGGGGGGAACCGGCGAAGGCGAGGACCTTGATTACCATACCAGAAGATTATCTCCGGTATAGATAAAGGCTCGTCGTTTTTATCCGGCAGATTCCTCTCCCTCCGGTTCTGGCTGCCCCGCGATCCCATTCACCTGATCCGGACAGGTATCATTTCCCTGATGAAACCGCCTGCATAAACCGATCCCGGATCTCTCCAGGCGAAAGCGGGATATTCGGAACCGCCGAATTGCCGGGCCTGATGATCACGTGGATGAACCGGGGCCCGGCTTTCTTCAGAGAGATAACAGCAGCAAGCGCCTCTTCCGTCTGCACCTGCACACAGTTACGGATACCGGCAGCAGAGGCGACCTGTGCCAGATCAGTGGTGGCATAGCCCTGGGTGATCTGGTTCCCGGTGGAGCCGAAGGTGCCGTTGTCAAGGCAGACGATGGTGAGGTTCTTTGGCGAAAGTGATGCGATGACGGGAAGGATTGCAGATCCAAGGAGCGAGCCGTCGCCATCGATCACCATCACCTCCCGATCCTGTGCAAGGGCGAGGCCGAGGCCGATAGGGGATGCCTGTGTATATGAGCCGAGCATATAGAAGTTCTCGGGACGATCAGATACTGCATACAGCTCCTTTGAGGGGATGCCGATATTACTGACACAGAGAGCTCTTTCGAGATGGGGGGCAAGGGCGGCAATTGCATCGTACCGGGTCATCTGCGGTGTATCTCTCACCGTTCCTGGTATCGGGGGTACCACCCTGCTCCGGTTGGGAAACTCCCCTGCCGGGCAGGAGCCGCCATCAAAACAGGATGGGGAGATGAGAGTGACGGTGGGTATGTCCTCGGCAAACGTACGTCGGATCATCTCCTGCACGCGGGGTAGTTCATCCGGCTCCATGATGGTTGCATACGGGATGCCTGCACCGTCAAGGATGGCCGGGAGACGGGAGTTGAATGGTATCTGTGCGGGGATCACTTCGTTCTGCACCCCCCGCCAGCTCGCGATGATCGGGAGCGGCAGATGGAAGGTTCCGTGGAGTGAGAGGAGGGCATTGAGCATGTTACCAAGTCCCGAGCTCTGGATTACGATCGCAGGCCTCCCCCCGGCAAGGTATACACCGGCCGAGACCCCGACCCCGTCCTCTTCCCGGAGGAGGGGAACATGCGGAAAGGCACCTGTTGCCAGGGCACAGAGCGTGCCCGCTTTATCACAGGGGAGGTGGGAGATGAGGGTGATTCCCTCTTCTTTCAGGATTCTGATGATCTCTTCTTCAAACATGGCTTCTCTCCAGAATGCATGCCGGAAGATCTCCTGGGCGGATGGTCTCCACCGGCATTACCTGATGCTTCTCCGGAACTGCCCTGTACCCGCCGCCGGTGATATTCAGGAGCACAGATGCATCCTCTCCGATCCCGCCACTCTCAACTGCTGCGAGGAGGGCGGCACAGGCGACTGCCGCCGCCGGATCGGGATCGATTCCCTCTGTCTCTTCAAAGAGTCTGCCTGCTGCTTCTGCGGCTGCATTCGTGATCCCATACATCCGGCCGCCGCAGGCCGATAGCGCGTCAAAGAGGCCGCCCGGCACGGCATACGGCGGTCTCCTGTTCGTCAGGACATCGGCATTGACCGCCTCTATTGCTTCCTCTGCATGCGGCATATCGATCTCCGGAATAATCTCGCGCCGCCGTGCCTGCCATGCCGAGACGAGCGGGATGAACGGGAGGTTCTGGGCGAGATGCAGGCGGGGAAGTGTCTTGCCAAACCGCCCGTCCGCAATCAGCCGGAGCGCTGCCTCCCATGCGGCGATGGCGCCGGTGCCGCTCCCGACCCCCTGTACATAGTGATCGGGAATTTTGCCTATTGTCACTGCTGCATCAAGGAAGACGGTGCCCATTCCGTCACGGCGGGCAACATTCTTTGCCCCGCCTTCCGGGGTGTATCCGGGTATTCCGCTGATCTGATCCGCAAGTACGATCGCATCTGAATAATCTCCATCAACTGCGATCAGGGTGGTATTCCGGGCAGGACTCGTCGTCCAGATCCGACTCAACGCCCGCGTCGGAACAACAAGCAGGACCTGCTGATCCATTGCATCCGCAACCTCGGCAAATGCCCGTCCGGTATTCCCGGCAGACGCAACAACAAGGGTGCCGCCGCCGGTCTCCTTCAGCCGTTGTAGTGTCGGCCAGGCTTCAAGCTCCTTGAAGGAACAGGTCGGGACATATGCACCCTTATCGGGTGCGTAACCGGTGAAGCCGATCCAGAGATTTGAAAGCCCTGCTTCTTGTGCAAACCCGGAAGACTGGAATGTCACAGGGCCCGACCGGGTCCGTGGCACCTCCTGTACCGGGAGCCAGTCTGCATACCGGAAGATGCCGGGCTCATCCCTGATAGCGAGCTGCTTCTCCGGGTAGATCGCACGGAGGAGCCCGTGATGCCCATCGGGACAGGCAAGCTCACCGTGATCGGGGAATGACTCTTTGCATACCGGGCATCTGAGCAGGTGGTTCATGGCCCCTCTCTGAGGAAAAAGCATCCCTCCCGGATCCGATCTGCCAGGTGGCGGCAGAGCCGCTCTGCCCTTGTGCGATCGGACTGGCGGAGTGTCACCGGAATCTCATTCCCGAAGATATCGAGTGTTCCAAGATTGATCGAAAAAACCCTCTTCTCGCAGACCGAGGCGCAGGCGCCGCAGGCGAGGCAGAGGGAATAGTCGATAGTATGCCCCTCTCCGATTGCTTCGGCAGGGCAGATTGAACGGGCTGTGCAGGGTGTGCAGTCCTGGCATCGCTTTGGGTGGATACGGACACCACGATCTGTTCCCCTCCAGATTCTGCCATAATCTGATTCTCCGATCGGCTGGCGGTTGCTGATATCGGCAACCGGGAGTGGGATCTCCTCATCAAGCACCATCAGGCTTTCAAGTGATACAGTGTCGAGCACCGGGATTGCAGCGGCAACCGAGGTGAGGCATTCGGGGCCATCTGAGGTGATAAACCCGCCCATCATCAGGGGATCCATCCCGTTTATATCAGCTGAACATGCAAGATTCGGCCGTTCCGCAGTTGACCGTGTACCGGTGCCGGTGATGATTCCGTTAACACCGTTAACAAGAACGGGTGTACCGGGTGCAAGTGACCTGAGTGAGGGATCGTTTTGTAACGGGTTTACCTCTCCGCACCCCGAGACAGAAATCTCCCTGCAGGATCCATGGAGGCCGGTTACCGAGAAGATCGTCTCAAGCACCCCTTCTTCTCTTCTGAGAAATGCGGTATAATTCTTAAATGCCGATCGTGTTGTATGGAGCTTTGCAAATCCACAATCCGAGAGGGTGATATCGTTTGTATACCGCCGTCCGTCTGCCTCTGCCTCAATCTCGATCGTCTTCCCGGCAGCGAGATCGGCAAAGAGATGCCCTCCGCCATAGTGGTCGTCCCGGTGTGCGGTACCATAGACGATGCAGTCGATGAGGCCGAGCCGCTCGTTTGGGCAGGGGCCGGGATAAGCAGGAACACCATTTAAGAAGAGTGAACTGGCTTTGCGGAAGGTGCCTGGGGGTGCAACAGGCACCGTCAGAACGGCATAGGTCCCCGACATCACTCCAAATGTCCCGCAGGTGACAACATCCACATCCTCAACCGTGAATGTCTCCCCATCCCGTATCCTTTTCTTGAATTCAGGTGCAGGGATGACGGTTGCCTCCCCGCTTCTGATTATGTTGTTGATCTCCTGTGTCGTCTTCACAGTGTTATCCCCTCCACCCTGACTCTGACTCCGTTGCTTGTGCTAATAACCATATTCACAACACCCAGATGCGACAGCCCCATCAGGCAGTAACCGGGCTGGAACCGCTGTTTCATCCCAAATGTCGGTTCACGGTTGACCACCTCCGCGATCCCCTCAAATGCATGGACATGGTATGCCTTGATATCCAGAACATCCTCGTTCCGTGCTTCAAGAGGGCTTGTTACATGGCAGGAGATGATCCCGCTCACCGGATCGGCCGCAGTCACCCTGAGTGCATGGGTGATCGGGCATCCTGCCCCGGCAGGCCTTCCTATAACGAGATCTCCCGCCTTGATCTCCCATTTCTCGACGAGATCCGGCCTGAACGGGATGATATCCTTCCTGGTGGACGGCTCACCGGGGAATGGATGGATCACGAAGTCATAGGTAAGCCCGAGGGTATCGACTCCTGAATAGGATGAATCCTTTCTTTTCTCAGTCTCCTGGTAGAAAGGGCAGTCCCACAACGATTTTGCGCCTGCGGTGAGCAGTGCGGTGAAGGCGGTGCACGAGGCGGCTCCACAGAGTCCGCAGTCCTTGCCAGGTGGTCTCCAGGCCATCTATTCACCCCGGAAGAGGGTGTCAGCACCCTCCAGTTTCCTGATAACGCCGAAATGGTTCTGCCACCCGATCTGCTTCTTTCCGACACAGACGGTACAGACACCAAGGGGAGGGCTGCCACGGAGCGTGAGTGCCGCCGGATCAGTAATCGGCAGGAGATCATCGATGATCTTCATCAGGTACCGCATCCCGGTTCCGATGACTGCATTCGTCTCAACAATCTCAACTGTGGGTGCAACATCCCGGATTGCTTCCCGGAAGACCTCTTTCTCTGCCTGTGAGACGAGATCGATCCTGGTGACAACCGCAGCATCGGCAAGTGCGATCATCGGGCTCATCTTGTAGGGAGAATGGGTTCCTGAGATCGCAGAGAGGACTGCTATTCCAAGCGACTCGGTTGTATAGGGGGTACACCTGAGGCAGAGGCCGGCAGATTCCACGATCAGGAATTCTGCCCCCTTTCTCTCTGCCCAGAGAAGGGCATCGGAAAGAACCGTGATTCCCGCATGATCCGGGCAGAGGTCGCCGGAGATGACCTTCCGTGTGGGAATACCAAACTCACGGGCGATCTCTTCATCCTCGTTTGCATAGATGACATCGATCTTCAGGTATGCAGCAGTTTGTTGTGGGAGATAACTCAGGATCTGCCGGATCACGGCTGTCTTCCCCGCAGACGGCGGGCCGGCGACGATGATCAGCTTCATGCAGCTCCACTCGTCTCGCTGAGAACGTCGCCTGATCTGAGCCGTTCACGGAGCGAGGAGAGATAGAGATCGATCTCAGTGACCTTCTTTAGTACCGCCTCCTCAGATCCATCCGGCTCAAGGACCGCCTTCACCGCCCCGTTTGCCATCACGATCCTTTTGTCTGACATCAGGGAGACGAGCGGGTCATGGGTGACAAAGATGACTGAGGTGCCGGATTTCTTCAGGCAGGTGATGACACGGTCACGGAAGATCCCTGCATTCTCCACCTCATCGAGGAGGATGATCGGTGCGTTTGAGATGATCACTGCATCGGCAACAAGCAGGGATCTCGTCTGGCCGCCGGAGAGGGAGGAGATCCGGCATTCCGGGCGGATAGGCTCACCCGTGAATTCGTTTGCAAGTGAGATGGTCTTATTGATCAGATCGGGTTCTGTGATCTTCCGTGCACGGAGATGCATGCTGAGGAACTCAGAGACGGTGAGATCCGCAAGGCACTTCGTGGTCTGGGTGATAAGCGCGATCGGCTTGCAGGCAGGATCCCTGACGAACTCTTCGGGCGGTATTTCGCCATCAAGGAGGATACGCCTTCCGGTTGCGGTATCGCCCTGGGCAAAGACCTCGATATCGTTTATAAAGGCGCTCTTGCCTGATCCGGTCGGACCGACGATTGCGAGGGTGTCGCCCGGGCGGAGATGGAGTGCCTCAAAGGTTTCGGGGTTGCCATTCCGATCATGGCCTGGGAGGATGGTGATCGTATACATGATCACTTCTCACTATTGAGGGGTGATAATGGTTTTCCATATTTTGTATTAATATCATCTTATAAGATAATATTTACACGGAATTTTCACGAATTGTATAAATATTATGGATGGTGGTATGTTGCCACTCCTCCTGTACTCATATCTTCGCCAGCGTGCATGCAGACTTCGACTATGCCCACCAGGCAGATGCCTATGAGGCATGGTGGTAGGCAACAGAAGGAAGAACAAGGATAGTCCGCCTGATAGGGAGCTACACGTGGGATGATGCGGTGAACGAGCTCTCGCCGGCACGCTTCGATCTTGGATCAAGCATCAGGAACAGGCCTGCAGAAGGTGTCATGCAGAAATGGGCATTCTCTGTCAGGGGATGAATTTCCCCTCTCTTCTTTTTCCAAATCGAAATAATCCTAATCCTGATTAGTACTAATCTAAATTAGGTTTCCTTCTTTCCATCTGAAAAGATATGTGCAACCGCCGCCTCGGTCGTCTCTCTGCCTTTCGGTGTCCGCTTCAAAAAACCGATCCTGATCAGGTACGGCTCATATACCTCTTCGATCGTCCTGACCTCCTCTCCGATCGAGATTGCGATCGTCTTCACCCCGACAGGGCCGCCGCTGAAGTCACGGGCGACCACGGTGATGATCCTCCTATCCAGATCATCAAGGCCAAGGGGATCGATCCCGAGGATGCCGAGGGCGAGATCTGCTGATTCACGGGAGATCGAGCCATCTCCCCGGACTGTTGCATAATCGCGGACCCGCCTGAGAAGGCGGTTTGCGATCCTCGGCGTTCCCCGGCTCCGCTTTGCGATCTCAAGCGCTCCGTCTTCTGAGATCGGAATTTTCAGGATCGCAGCTGATCGTTTCACAATCGAGAGGAGATCGTCCACCTCGTAGAGGTTCAGCCGGAAGATGAGGCCGAACCGGTCCCTGAGCGGGGAGCCGAGGAGGCCGACCCGTGTCGTTGCGCCAACAAGGGTGAACTGGTCAAGGGGGAGCTGAATAGCCCGTGCACCCGGCCCCTCGCCGATCATCACATCGATACTATAATCCTCCATTGCAGGGTAGAGGATCTCCTCAACGACCGGGTTCAGCCGATGAATCTCGTCGATGAAGAGGAGATCTCCCGAGGATAACGCCGTCAGCTGGGCGGCGAGATCTCCCGGCTTGTCAAGAACAGGTCCGGTTGTGCTCCGTATTGCAGATCCCATCTCACGGGCGATGATCTGGGCGAGTGTCGTCTTCCCAAGGCCGGGAGGGCCCGAGAAGAGGATATGATCGAGGTTCTCACCCCGGATCTTTGCCGCTTCAATTGCGATCCTGAGCGCCTCCTTGATCTGGGGCTGGCCGACAAACTCGTCAAGCCGGGCCGGCCTGATGGCGGGATCGTCGATCTCGTCCTCAAACTTTATCGGGGTGATGATCCGATCAGTCACGTTCTTCTCTCCTTCATATGCTGGAGTGCAGCTTTAATGATCGCCTGCACGCTTCCTGAAGGCAGCCGCTCCATCACCGCCTTCACTGACTCATCAGCCTCCCGCTCGGAGAATCCAAGAGATACAAGGGCCGACTTCGCATCAGATGCAGGCATATGCCCCTCTTTTTCGATGAATGATCCTCTCCGCTTCTTCATCGTCTCTTTCAGTTCCAGGATCAGCCGCTTTGCACTCTTTGGCCCGATCCCCGATATACTGGTGAGGACACGCTCATCATCGCTGATGATTGCCATGGCAAACTGCTCAAGTGAGATCTGGGAGAGGATGTTGAGTGCAATCTGGGGTCCGATTCCCGAGACATTGATCAGAATCTGGAAGAGTTCCCGCTCGCTCTGCCGGTGGAACCCATACAGGGTGAGGGCGTCCTCCCTGACAACAAGCTGGGTGAAGAGCTTCACTGTTTCTTCGCTCTTTTCTATCTCCCGGAGGGTTGGCTGGCTCACCTGGAGCAGGTAGCCGATCCCGCCGACATCAAGGACGACTGACTTTTCCCCAACTGATGAGAGTGTTCCGGTTATGTGTGCGAACATGTTTCTCCTACCTCAGGGTATTGATATGGCAAAGCGCAATCGCAAGCCCGTCGGCGGCATCATCGGGACGGGGGATCTCGTCAAGCCTCAGGATACGGCGGACCATATCCTGCACCTGCTCTTTCTTTGCCTTCCCTGATCCTGATACTGCCAGCTTGATCTGGTTTGGGGTATATTCAACGATCTTGATACCACGCTCTTCTGCCGCAAGCAGAATGACGCCCCGCACTTCGGCAACCCTGATCGCTGAGGTGACATTCTTTGTGAAGAAGAGCTCTTCAACTGCGATCTCGTCAGGTGAATGCTCTGCGATAAGTGCCTGTATCCGGGTATAAATCTCGTGAAGACGGTGACTGGTTGTTCGATCACGGGCGGATGTCTCGATGCAGCCATAACAGATCGGTCGCATCCCCCGCTCCTGCTTCTCGATCACCCCGTATCCAACACGGGCAATGCCCGGATCTATCCCGATAACAATCATGATTTATGGATCTTCGGTTCTCATGGTAAATACGGTTATCCTGCGGAGTGTGAATGTGAAAGGCAGTCATCCGGATTGTGGCTGATATCACTCTCTTCAAAGAATTAAATAAATTAACTTAACTTAAACCTTAATCATCATCAAAACCCACTCTGTAATCGGAGCAGACGTGAAACAATAAAAACAGGCACCAACATTCACCACACCTTGGTTTTGTCTGATCTATCAACAAAATGTTACTTCGGATCAAACGCGTTCTGCCCGACAATTCTGACGGGATGGGATTGGTACTCCATCCCGTTCCTTCTCTTTTCACCCTTGAATCGACGCAACCCTGCCGACGGTGCCGTCTGCAAGCCTGACCTTGATCCCGTGGGGATGAAAAGAAGAGT
>Ga0163225_100124_pt1 | contig 24411 bp, 12 predicted proteins | sample MSEWel2016_04_06_2_FD_113145 | JGI IMG/M metagenome (GOLD analysis project Ga0163225, IMG submission 113145) | Subsurface microbial communities from deep shales in West Virginia, USA - MSEEL Well Study Marcellus 5H_2016_04_06 ... | reverse complement strand
GGTAACGAAGTAACGCTTTACTTAGAGTTAACCCCGACTTAGAAAATGTTGGTTTTTCACCATCCTTATGGTGAAAACCTTACATTTTCTTAATCGATTGAGTGAGAATCGCTCAATTTGGGTTAAACTAATAATATATATCGATGAAGCAAGTCCCAATGACCCGGGATGAGTTCTCCCGATGCTTAGGTAACCAAATACTTAAATAAATTTAATGCGGATGAAATATTTTTCCCTTTTTTTATTGATTGCTCTGATATTGAGCGGATGTCAGTCAGGAATATCTGATTCCGAAATGTCAGGTAATAAGGTGTTTCTGAAAACCGAAAATCAAGAGATGAGATTGTGGTGGTGCACCCCGGAAATGGTTCGTTTTTCGATTGCAGATCAGGACGGGAAGTACGATGATCACGATTCTATCATGGTTGTGAAGCACGAATGGGATGTGGTTGATTTCGATGTTTTTTCAGAAGGTTACGAGTGGATTATCAGTTCAGCAGTTATTGATGTTCATGTTAAAAAGAACAATCTGGCCACCACTATTTACGATAAAGACGGGGAAATTATTTCAGGAACTCCTGCTTGCGCCGGGGAACCGGTTATTGGATATGAGGATGGCGCCCCTTTCATGCGGGCCAGAGTTTTTCCGGGTGAAGAATTTTTCGGATTTGGTGAGCGCATGGATTTTCTGAGTCAGCGGGGCAAAAAACTTACACTTGATGTTGGCCGCGGATTGGGCCGTCCTCATGAAATAGGCGCTTATAATATTTTAAAGGCCAATTATTGCCCGGTTCCTTTTTTTATGAGTTCTCGTGGGTACGGGTACTTCTTTCACAATGCCTGGCCTTCTCACTGGGACATGGGAAGCACTTCCAACACGGAATGGACTGTTAAAGCTGATGGAGGTGCCATGGACTATTATTTTATGTATGGTCCGGAGTTTACCAGGCTCCTCGAAAACTATACCAGTGTTACAGGCCGATCTCCTCTGTTGCCCCGATTTGCGATGGGCCTTCATGTGGGAACCTATAGTGGCGGTACTTGGGGGCATGAGGATAAAACCAGTCAGAACTACGTGGTGGATCTGGCCCGTAAATTCCGGGAGCAGGATGTGCCTGCTGATCTGTTGTGGCTCGATTCTACATGGAGGCTTTTCGGGAAGGTCAACGGTAAAGGCGGAACGACCTTTGAATGGCGACAATCCGGTTTTCCTGATCCAAAATCGATGTTTGATAAGGTTTATGAGCAGAATTTCAACATGGCAGGGGTACACATCCGCCCCCGCTTAGATAATACTGATAAAAATAATTTGCTGGAGCAAGCTCAGGAGCTTGGCATTACTTATCCGGAGGGCGATTATGCCGGTGATTTTCCCAATTTTTTTGATGAAGAAGCAGAGGAATGGTGGTGGAAAAATGGTCTGAAGCCACTGGCTAAAATGGGCGTTATGTTTGTGAAAACTGATGAGGGGAGTGCTTTTGGCCGCCAGGGAAACGAACTGGTGAATAAAACAGGTCCACTGGGAGAAAAGATTCCCGAACTCCACAACTTATTTCCTGTGGTTTATACCAAAGCACCCTACGAAAAACTTTCTGCATTTAATAAGATGCGGGGTCTGACACAAACTCGTGAAGGCTTTGCCGGTGTGCAGCGCTATCCATACATTTTTGCCGGTGACTGGCCCTCCGAGTGGCAGTATTTTGCACCGGTATTAAGAGCCGGAATCAACATAGGAATGTCAGGTGTGGGGGCCTGGACACACTGTATGGGCGGTTTTGAGCATGTGGCCGATCCGGAATTATATGTGCGCTGGTGTCAGTTTGGGATGTTCAGTCCGGTGGCCATGTTATTTGGTATGGAACATCCCAATTATAAGGAGCCCTGGAATTATGGCGAGAAAGCTCTGAAGATTTTCAGGAAATTTGACAATCTGCGCTATAGCCTGGTTCCATATGTTTATTCTTCGTATTTTCAGATGTATCAGTCGGGTATTCCAATCATGAGGGCTATGGTAATGCAATGGCCAGATGACAAGAATACCTGGTCCATTGATGATCAGTATATGTTTGGGGATAACATAATGGTTTGTCCCGTACTTACTAAAGGGGCTTCTACTAGAATTGTGTATTTCCCTAAAGGAGACTGGTACGACTTCTGGAGTGGAGAAGAAATTGAAGGCGGGCAGTATAAGCTGGTGGAAACGCCTATTGAAGAGATGCCACTTTACGTTAAAGCCGGAGGCATTTTGCCCCGACAACCGGAGATGGAATATATCGGAGAAAAAACTGTAGATCCGCTTACTCTGCAGATTTTTCCCGGGGACTCCGGTTCTTTTACACTTTTTGAAGATGACGGACGCTCTCTGGATTATCAACAAGGAAAATTTGCAGCTACAGAGATATCCATGCAGGAAACAGAAAATAACCTCTCGGTGACTGTTGGGGTAGCCAAAGGGGACTATGAAGTGGAGGATTACGGGCTTGTTCTTGAAGTCCTCCTGGACGAAAAACCTTCAGGAGTATCTTTGACTGATGGTTCGCCTGCTGCAGAAGTTGATGTGTCAACTTTTGACAAGAATAAAGGAGAACAATTGCAGTGGGCGTATGATGATGATGCCGGTAAATTGTTTGTTTCAGGAAAGCGCAATGCTGGAAAAGAAGCGGGATTTGTAATAAAATATTAAGAAATTTGAGGAGCAGGTCGTTGGGTTTCTTTCGACTCGCTTTTTCAGTTTCTAACAAAGTATTCAATGTGTAGTATATGACAATAGATCGTTAGATTTTTAGATATAAGATGCTTCGTACAATCTTGATATGCCGAATTTTAACGAACAAACATCTTCGAGTACAAACAATTGGTTTGCAGTGCATTGCAAAAGTTTAACGGAGTATTGATATGAGATTCCCGGGTTATTTAAATTTATTTATCATTTCGTTTTTCTATTCTTGTGGTGGTTCAAGTTCAGACCAACAAATTGCAGAGAAACAAAATTTCAACCCCATTATTGCGGACAATCTTGCCGATCCATCAGTTGTAATGTTCGACGATACTTTTTATATGTACGCCACAACCGATATTGATCATGGCTTAAAGGAGATGGGTCCACCTGTGGTTTGGAAGTCAACTGATTTTGTCAACTGGAGTTTTGAAGGTACCATCATACCCCAGATTGACTGGAATAAGCCTCACACTTTTACAGACGAGGAAGGCAATGAGAGAACAGGATATTTTCGATATTGGGCTCCCGGAAAACCGCTTAAAAAAAATGGACGGTACTACTTGTTCCCCACAGTTGTAAAGCCTGATGATTCAATGGGGACATACGTGATGGTATCAGATGATCCTAATGGGCCTTTTGATTTTGCAACAGGTTCGGGGCTTTATTTCAACGAAGATGTTGAGGACGAAACACAACCACTCGTTCCTGATATTGATGGAGAACCCTTTGTTGATGATAACGGTGAAGTTTACATTTTCTGGCGTCGGCGTCAGGCTGCCAAACTTAGCAATGATTTGTTAAGTGTTGATGGCGATGTTATTACCATCCCAACAGAATATAGAGGATATTCCGAGGGCCCTGTGATGTTTAAACGCGGCAGCTTATATTATTATATCTACACCTTATCGGGTCATGCCAACTACTGTAATGGTTATATGATCAGTCGGGAGGGGCCACTTGGATTTTTTGAAATTCCGGAAGGCCAAAGTATTTTCATTTATTCCAATCCTGAATCCGGCGTCTGGGGACCCGGTCATGGTAATGTTTTTCATTTGCCCGGAACAGATGACTACTTTTTCCTTTACCTTGAATATGGGGAAGGCGGCACGACCCGGCAGGTTTTTGCCAATAAGCTTAGTTTTAATGAAGATGGGACGATAAAACCAGTCAGACCTGATTTTCAGGGAGTGGGCTATCTGGGAGAAAAAGACATTGAAGGCCAGCAGATTTTTGACGTTGATGTCAGCGCTTCTTCTTACAGATCTTCCAAAAAAGTGGAAGCCCCGGTTGTCGAAAATCCCAATAATCATAAAAGCATTAATGAAGCCAGGAAACAGGCTGATAAGAAGACTAGAACTTTTTCTTATGGGCCCGAAATAGCTTTGGATAATTCTAATTATACGCGATGGTATGCCAGGGAAGATGATCAAAACCCAGTGATCACTTTTGATTTAAAAGATACCAGAGTGATAAATCGTTGCGAGATGTTTTTTGTCTTGCCTGCATTTGGCCATAGTTGGGTGTTGGAAAAATCTATGGATGGAAGTGATTGGGTAAAATGTGACGGGCAGGATGAGGTAGCCGTCAAATCGCCTCACATTGCCGGTGGTATAGGGGAAGCACGTTTTATCAGATTAAAGATAATAAATGGAGAACCCGGCTTATGGGAGTTTAAAATATATGGTGAGTAAATATTCTCAACCTCATAATTTGAAAAGGAAAATTAACAGACTTGTTGAATTAAGCTGATAAAAAAAATCACTTTAAGATGAAAAGCCATACAATAACCTTTAATATTTTTAAAATATTTGCAGCATCCTTTATGCTGTCACTATTTGTTACAGCCTGTCAACCCGATTCTGAGTCATTGTCGGATGACAATATCTGGCCCCGCATAGAGAAGCAGTCAAAACCATGGGTTCGCTGGTGGTGGATGGGTAGTGCTGTCAATGAAAAAGATCTGGGACGCCTGCTCGAAGAATATGCAGAAAAGGGATTTGGTGGAGTAGAGATAGCTCCTATTTACGGGGCAAAGGGCTACGAAGGTCAGTATGTCGATTTTCTTTCTCCCAGGTGGATGGAACTCCTGAACTACACCATTGCCAAAGCAGACTCTCTGGGCATGGGGGTTGATATGACTACCGGAACAGGATGGCCGTTTGGAGGTCCTAATATTTCAACTGACCTTGCAGCCAGGCAACTTTTTATTCAGAAATATGAATTAAATCCTGCATCTGCTAATTTGGAAATTGTTATTGATGACCCCAAACAGGAGAAGGTCGGGGCAGAGTTGATCGCTTTAACTGGATATGATCCCCGGGGGGCAACAGAAGAATTGATTGAATATGTTGGTGAAAATCATCAACTTCAATGGAAACCTGAATCCGGGACGTGGACTATTTATGCTGCTTTTGACGGTCGTACCCGCCAGCATGTGAAACGTGCCGCACCGGGAGGTGAAGGATATACTTTTGATCATCTTTCCAAACAAGCTCTGAATCACTATCTCGACCGGTTTGATCTGGCTTTTAAAAATAATACTCCCAAGGTAAGATGTTTCTTTAATGATAGTTACGAGTTGTTTGGGGCCAGTTGGTCACAGAACTTTCTGCAAGACTTTGAGCAACGTCGTGGTTATGATCTGGCTTTGTACCTGCGTGAGTTAAACGGAGAAGGAAATCCGGATACTATTGCCCGTGTAAAATCAGATTACCGGGAAACCATGTCGGAAATGCTTATCGATAATTTTTCTTCTGAGTGGACTGCCTGGGCGCATCAATATGGTGCTAAAACCCGCAATCAGTCTCATGGCTCACCGGCAAATTTGCTTGACGTGTATGCCTCTGTGGATGTTCCGGAGATTGAAACTTTCGGTGCAACGCATTTTGATATTCCAGGCTTCTTTTGGGATACGGCTCATGTGAAAAAGGCCGATCACAATTCGCTTTTTCTGAAACTTGCCGCTTCGGCCGCCAATCTGACAGGGAAAAAACTGGTTTCGTGTGAGACCTTTACCTGGCTGGGAGAGCACTTCCGGGTGCCGTTATCGCAATGTAAGCCGGAAGCGGAACAGGTGATGTTGTCCGGCGTAAATCATATTTTTTATCATGGAGCGACCTATTCACCTGAGGAGGCTCAATGGCCCGGATGGTTGTTTTATGCTTCTGCCAATTTTGCACCTTCCAACAGCTTTTGGCCTCACGTTCAGGGGTTAAATAAGTATATAGCCCGTTGCCAAAGTGTGTTGCAATCAACGCAGCCTGATAACGATATTCTGGTTTACTGGCCTGTTTATGATGTTTGGAACAATCCTGAAGGAATGGAAAAGATGATGGCCGTTCACAGCTCTAAGGAATGGCTGAGTTCTTCTTCGGTTGAAAAATTATTGAAAGAAGGCTTTACTTTTGATTTTATTTCTGACTCATTGCTAAAGAGGCTAACTGTTTCCGCTGAAAAGAGGATTGTTGCACCGGGCGGAAGTCAGTACAAAGCCGTTGTTGTGCCTGAATGTACGACAATGCCGTTACCTACACTCAATGCTCTGATTAAGTTAGCTGAAACCGGGGTGCCCGTTATAATGCATAATTTGCCGGAGCAGGTACCTGGGCTTAATAATATAGACGAGAGAAGTGCTCAGAGGAAGTCTTTACTATCCAAATTCTCCAATAAGGAGATTGGTGACGATGTGGCTCTTTCAGAAAAAAATGGCGCCAAAATTTTCTTAACAGATAATTTTGAAAAAGCCCTTGGGATAAATGGGATAAAGCGGGAAATGCTAACCGATCGCGGCCTCAAGTTTATTCGAAAAAAATCGGACAGAGGAACCTATTATTATCTTGTTAACCACACTTCGTCCGATATTGATGAAACCATCATTTTTAATGTAACCGGAAAAAATGCCCTTATCATGGATCCACAAACGGGTGATTTTGGCAGGGCGGTGGTTGCAGATGAAGACGGAAAGTCTTTTGTTCGTATTCAGTGTAAAGCCGGAGAAGCTTGTTTCGTCCTGTTTTCTGATAAAGATGTCTCCCGGATAGATGATTGGCATTATAAAAGACCAGTGAAACAAGCTATCAATCTTGATGGCCCGTGGAAAATTGATTTTATTGAAGGCGGACCAGAAATCCCTGAAGGCAGGAGCATGGACAGTCTTCAGTTCTGGACTTCTCTGGAAGGTGATGATATTGATGCTTTTTCAGGAACTGCCAGTTATTCCACCACATTTATTGTGGATAAACTATCCTCATCTGATTATCTGCTGAATTTGGGGGATGTCGCCCATAGTGCGAGGGTTATTCTGAATGGTCAGGATCTTGGTGTTTTGTGGAGCGAACCTTTTGTTGTGAACGCAGGCGATTACCTGCAGGAGGGTGAAAATAAACTTCAGGTTGAGGTGGCCAATCTGATGGCTAATCGGATTCGCTATATGGATCAGCAGGGGATAGAATGGCGGAATTATCATGAGATTAATTTTGTAACTATTCAATATAAGCCTTTTGACGCTTCTGGTTGGGAGGTTATGTCATCAGGTTTGGCCGGGCCTGTTCAACTTATTCCCTATGGTGAAGTTAAAGCCTCACCGGAGGTAATGTTGAAAAATGCCGAAGAAACGAGGCTGATGTTCAATTTTGGTTCTGGAGATCAGAGTGGAAACAGTATTGGTGTTTCTTCGGGTCAAATCTACAATAAAGGTGATGGTTTTGGTTTTGATTTGTGGACTAACCCGGAAGTAGAATACACAGGTAAAGAGGACGGCTTTAAAAAAAATGGACTTGCCTCCGAAAATCCATTTTACTTCTCTGTGAGGCTCCCCGAAGGCAATTATGAAGTAAGCGTATGGACCGGAAATTCCGATAATAAATCCGTAACCACCGTAAAAGCTGAATCACGGCGCCTGATGGTGGAACGAAGCGAAACCGAACCCGGTGAGGTGAATGAGCATACCTTTATCGTGAATGTGCGTAGTCCTCAGATTGCCAGAACTGATTCTATTATTCTGAAAAAAAGGGAATATGATGCCCTTAACTGGGACGATAAGTTAACGCTTGAATTTAATGGGGATAACCCTTCTGTTTATGGGGTGCGTATTAAGCCGGCCAAAACTGATATAACAACTATTTTCCTTGCCGGAAACTCCACTGTGGTAGATCAGGAATATGAACCATATACCGCCTGGGGGCAAATGATTACCAGGTTTTTTGACAATGATGTTGTGGTGGCCAATTATGCTTTTTCCGGGGCAGCACTGGCTTCATTCAAAGGGAGTAAGAGGTTAGATAAGGTGATGAGCCTGATGAAGCCCGGTGATTATGTTTTTATTGAATTTGGACACAATGATCAGAAAAGGAAAGGGGAGGGCGTTGGTCCCTGGAAGTCTTTTAGTGATTATCTGAGAGAGTTTGTTTCGCTTACCCGGGAAAAAGGGGGCCACCCCATACTGGTAACTCCAATGCACCGAAGATCTTTCAACGAAAAAGGAAAAATTGTTCCCACGCATGGCGACTATCCTGCGGCTGTTAGAAAGGTTGCTGAAATCGAAAATGTTCCTTTGATTGACCTGAATGCCATGTCGGAAATTCTTTATGAAGCCTGGGGGCCTGATGAATCACGCAAAGCCTTCGTTCAGTATCCGGCACACACTTTCAGCGGGCAGGATAAAAAGCTGGAGGACAATACACATTTTAATAATTACGGAGCTTATCAGATCGCTTTGTGTCAGATAAAAGGCATTCGTGACCTTGGGCTGAAACTGACCGATCATCTGAAATCGGAAACTCCGGAAATTGATTTGAGTCATCCGGAACCTTTCAGTGACTGGAAATTGAAACACAGTCCACGCTCATCCAACCAAAAACCGGATGGAAATTGAGATGGACAGAGGTGGAAAACTTTATCAGGTAACGCTTTTTAAACCCAGAACTCAACTCAGAACTCAAAACTATTTAACTTTTATAGCTATGCAAAAAAGATTTTTTTTAGTTGCTTTTATGTGGATGGCCTTAGCGTTTTCATTGGTCGCTCAGGATTGGCTTTCGGAAGTAGGGGCCAAAAAATATCCTGATGGAGATAAAATATACAGAGTGAATGATTATGAAGAGGTATTTGAAGGGAAAGTGACAGCTTCAACTCCCGGTATTCAGGCAGCCATAGATGATTGTGCTGCCAATGGTGGCGGGAAGGTGATTTTTGATCCGGGCGTTTACCATACAGGTGCTTTGTTTCTGAAAAATAATGTAAATCTTGAGATTGGCGAAGGCGTTGAATTATGGGCCCTGATTGGTTTGGAGTATTACCCGGAAATAAAAACACGTGTGGCTGGAATTGAAATGATGTGGCCTTCCGGGATTATTAATATTCTGGATAAAAAGAATGTTGCTGTTACAGGAAAGGGGCTGATTCATGCCCAGGGAAAATATAACTGGGAGCGATACTGGAATTTGCGACATGAATATACTCCCAGAGGCCTGCGGTGGGCTTCTGATTACGATTGTAAGCGGGTAAGAACCGTTCAGGTGTCCAATTCAGAAAATGTGACGCTGAAAGATTTTACTGTGAAGCAATCCGGCTTTTGGACGGTGCATATTCTGTATTCAAAATATGTGACAGTGGATGGACTCACTGTTCGAAATAATATTGATGGATTTGGCCCCAGTACCGACGGGGTAAATATGGATTCTTCCTCTTATATAGAAGTGAAAAATTGCGATGTGGATTGCAATGACGACAATTACACTGTTAAAGCGGGCAGAGATGCCGACGGACTCAGAGTGAACAAACCTGCTGAGTATATTTACATCCACGATTGTATTGCCCGCAGAGGAGGAGGTTCTCTGGTCATAGGGAGTGAAACTTCCGGATGGGTAAGACATGTCAAATCTGAGAATATGAAAGCGTTGGGATCTCATCACGTTCTTCATCTAAAATCGGCCTTTACACGTGGAGGAGGCATCGAAGATATTTCTGTGGAAAATGTTCAGGCCGATGGCGTCCGTTCTTTTTGTGTGGTGACGCTGAACTGGAATCCTTCTTATAGTTATACGACTCTTCCCGAAGGCATTAAAGATATTCCTCTACACTGGAAAGTGATGCTCGAAAAAGTTCCGGAAGAAAAGGGATTACCCTACATCCGGAATGTTTCGGTTAAAGATTGTCATGCAATTAATGTTCAGACTGCACTTCATGTTTCAGGAACTGAAAAATCCTACATATCGGATTTCAAATTCGACAATGTCTCTATTTCAGCAAAGGAAGCGGGAAGCCTCTCCTATATCGAAGACTGGGAAATTCATGGTTTAACAATCCGGACTCCGGGGGCTCAGGAGTTGGAAATTGAAAATGCCATTAAGTTGAAAATGGAGGATGTTAAGTATGTGCCGATTCTTTAAGATGGAGCCCTGAGATGAGATTGAGACAAGAATTATCAACCTTATTTATCAACTCTTTTGATTAAATGTCTAATAGTTTAATATTTCAATGAGTCATGAAAAAGATTAGTGCAATTCTTTGCTTTCTTATTTTTGCGGGAACGGTATTTTCGCAAGAAAACCCCACCAGAGAAGCAATTCTGGAAAAGATGGTACTTGCCAATGATTATTTTATGAAAAAATTTCCAGATGTGGGTATGATGTTAGTCACCGATAAGGCCAGACCATCCAATATCTGGACTCGCGGAGTTTATTATGAGGGATTAATAGCACTTCACCAGATTCTTCCCAAAGAAGAGTATTACCAGTATGCTTATGATTGGTCAGAATTTCATAATTGGGGCATGCGAAACGGGAATATTACCCGCAATGCGGATGACCAGTGTTGTGCTCAGACCTATATCGACCTTTACAATATGGAGCCGGATCCTGCAAAACTGAAGAATATTAAAATCAATATGGAGATGATGGTCAATACACCTCAGAATGACGATTGGTGGTGGATTGATGCGCTTCAGATGGCGATGCCTGTTTTTGCCAAACTCGGGGTGTTGTATGAAGATAATCGGTATTTCGAAAAAATGTATGACATCTATATGTACACCAAAACCCAACATGGAGAAAAAGGTTTGTACAATGCTGAAGATGGTCTTTGGTGGCGCGATGCCGATTTTGATCCGCCATATACTGCACCCAATGGAGAAGATTGTTACTGGGCACGTGGAAACGGTTGGGTTTATGCTGCCTTGGCGCGTGTATTGGACATTATGCCCAAAGATGCCAAAGGTTATGATGAGTACATGAATATGTTTTTGGATATGACAAGTGCCATTAAAGAAGTTCAACGTAAGGACGGTTTCTGGAATGTGAGTATGCACGACCCTAAGCATTTTGGTGGAAAGGAAATGACTGGTACCGCTTTATTTACTTATGGAATGGCCTGGGGAATTAATAATAATGTATTGCCCAAAGTCGAGTTTCTTCCTGTTGTGACAAAAGCCTGGAATGCCATGGCAGAGGAAAGCGTTCATGAAGACGGATTTCTGGGTTATGTGCAGGGAACAGGAAAAGAACCCAAAGATGGACAACCCGTTACCTATAAGAGTGTACCTGATTTTGAAGATTATGGTCTTGGATGTTTTCTGCTGGCAGGATCAGAAATGTACAAATTGAAATAAACGAAGATTTAAATTAATTCAAAAATGCCATGACAAAAGGGGGAATCATTGTCGTATTTTTACTGATTGTTTTTTCTTTATTCTGTCCGCATTTGTCTGCTCAGGACTTACGCGAAAGAGCCTATCTGTATGAAGTTCTGAACCCGAAACATCAGGAAAAACCTCTTGTTCAAGGGTGGGCGGCTCAACGACCGCAGGAAATTATTGATCGTGGTTTGATAGTCCAGGGGGTTGCCGATGGTTCTGTTTATTTGTCTTGGCGATTATTGAAAAGTGATCCCCCGAAAGTTGCGTTTAACGTTTTTAGGATAGACGAAAATGGGACGGAAACCCGCTTAAATAAAAAACCAATTGTTTCAACTACCGACTATACAGATCGTATTGTGAAAGATCCATCCCGTTACCATTACCGGGTGCAAACCATTGAGAAAGTTAAATTGTTTGGAAGCTCAGAGGAAAAAAGCCCTATCCTCCGGCATGGAGAATTTCCATATAGATCTGTTAAGTTAAGAGAAGATTGTAATCCCAACAGGATTGCTGTTGCCGATTTAAATGGGGATGGAGCGTTTGACTTCATTGTTAAACATCCCGATTACGGAATTGACCCTGGTGGTCGCCCCAATACCGACAGTACAACCTATAAAATTGATGCCTATCTTAGTGATGGAACCTTCCTTTGGCGGAAGGATCTTGGTCTTGGCATTGAGCCTGGTATCTGGTATTCACCTATGATTGCTTATGATTTGAATGGAGATGGAAAGGCGGAGGTGGCCTTAAAGACCGGCCCCAATCAACGGGATGCTGATGGAAGAGTCAGAGAAGGCGAAGAATGGGTCTCTGTTCTGGATGGAATGACAGGCAAAGAAATTGCTCGTGGCAACTGGCCTGAGCGCTCTCCCAGGTATGGTGATTACAACAGGAATAACCGGAATCAGATGGGTGTGGCTTACCTGGATGGGAAAACACCCGCGCTCCTGGTTGCCCGTGGGACATATAAATTAATGGTATGTGATGCCTGGCAGTTGAACAGCGGGAACCTTGAGCAATTGTGGCACTGGGACGGAGACGAAGAAAATCCCGTAATCAGAAGCCAAGGTGCACATGGAATGCATTGCGCCGATGTTGATAATGATGGAAGAGACGAAATTCTGCTTGGAGCTGTGATGCTGGATGACAATGGAACGGCACTTTGGTCTGCCGGAATAGGACACCCGGACAAAGCTTTTATGACAGATATTGATCCTAAACGTCCGGGGTTGGAGGTTTTTTATGTAGTGGAGCCATTTCACAAGGATGGGCGGGGCGTTTGTATGGTGGAGGCAGCTACCGGAAGGCAAATCTGGAATATCGGGTCTGAAACATTTCATGTGGGAGACGGAATGGTTGCTGATGTTGATCCTCAGTACCCCGGTCTGGAATGTTTTGCCTCCGAAGATCCCAAAGGTGGGTCTCATGCAAAATACATGCATACAGCCCAGGGGGAACCCTTTGGTAATATTGAAAATTTTCCCGGATGTCGGAACTGGATTTGGTGGGACGGGGATTTGCTTCGGGAATCTGTAAAGGGAGGTGGTTGGCGGAAAGATTCGGATCTGTCAATTGTTAAATATGACGGCTCTGTTCTCACCGAAAAAGTTAGTGGCCGACTTATGTTGATGGCTGATCTGGAGGGTGACTGGCGCGAAGAATTAATGACGGTAGATAAAGGTGAGATAAGAATTTATTCAACTACGATACCGGCAAAAGATCGCCGTATTGCATTAATGCAGGATCCTTTATACCGAAATCATATTGCCAATCGGTCTATGGGCTATGAACAGTCCCCTGTTTCTTCATTTTATCTTGGGGAATAAGAATCTACCTCATTAAACGAGCATGGAGCTTTGATTGCTCAAGTCTGCCACTCAAGTGCATGTTGGAAAGATAGAGCGTTCCATCAGGCCAATTACTTAAGGGTTTGTAATGAAATAAATTGACATATTTAACGAAGTTATTCTGTTCTTTGCCGACTTGAAAATACTGCGAATAGCGAGCTATTTAGGGTGTGTAATAGAATAAACTACCTGAAAATATTTTATAATTCGCTGAATACCTGAGATTTATTTTTTAAGCTAACCTTAATTCATTACCCACCCTTAATGGATTTTCAAGGAAGTTTAAGGGCAAAAGAACAAGTTTAAAGCGTCAAGTTATTTCGGCACAATCCCTAAATAAATTTTTAATGGATGAAAGACGAATTTAAAGAACTTATTGATATTTCCCGGAAATATGGGCAGGATAAGAACTATACCATTGCGGGTGGGGGAAACACCTCCTTTAAAACAGAAAAAGAACTGTGGGTAAAGGCCAGTGGATATGGCTTGGGAGATATTGCCAGAGACGGATTCGTAAGAATGGATCGGAAACTCTTAGATATCATTTCACAAAAACGATACAGTAAGAACCCGTTTCAAAGGGAACGGGAAGTGAAAGAAGATTTGGAAAAGGCTTGTTTAGAAAAGGGGAAAAGGCCATCCGTTGAAACCTCACTTCACAACGCTATTGATTTTCGGTATGTTGTTCACATGCATCCCTTCCTCGTCAATGCGGTATTGTGCAGTAATCATGCCGAAGAATGTGTCAGGAACCTTTGGGGAGAGCAGGTTTTATATATTCCTTATACCGATCCTGGTTATGTTCTCTTTAAAAAGGTAGAAGCAGAGATACTTGTTTTTAAAAATCAAAAAGGGTTTTCTCCAAAAGTTATTCTGATGCAAAATCATGGTATTTTTGTTGGTGCCAATACCATTGATGAGGTAGAGCAACTTTACAGGAATATAATGAATGATATACTTAAGTCTGTCCCTCAGGAATACCAAACCCTTACTTTTGAGGAGTACCCGTTTGACCCTTTGGGTAGATTGAATTTTTCGGAAGCGTACCTTAAGTCGAAAGGACTGACTTTCCAGGGCCGAAATAATTCATTAATTAGTAAGTTTGCCCAAAGCTATAATTCTTTCAAAAGCGTTAGCACTCCTTTTACACCCGATGTAATTGTTTATTGTAAATCACGTTACCTTTTTCTTGAAAGGAGAATGCTGCAAAATGCGGATGAAATTGCAAACAGAATGAACGAATTCCATGAAATTAATGGCTATTATCCCAAGGTTATGATTCTTCAAGAGTTGGGACTTGTTGCGCTGGGAGAATCAGAAAAATCCTTGCTTAATATTTTGGATGTTTTTGAAGATCAGATGAAAATAGCACTGTTTTCCCGTTTCTTCGGAGGGGCTCATCCCATGGATGCGCATCAAATAGAGTTTATTGATTCCTGGGAAGTGGAGAATTATCGCAGGAAGATTGGTGGTTAACAGAATGTTCTTTCCTGGAGCTGGCGGTTTTAACAAGGAGAGAAGTGTTTTTCACGACCTGATATTCCAATTGAGTATTGTCCCTTTTACTGTTTCTCTGAGCTCAACAGTCCGCTAAAAAAAGCTTAAACGCAAAAACGCAAAGATGCAAAGTTTTTCTTCTGAGAGAGTTACGGCCTGCTTGCCTGGGTTTGTAATAACATAATTATCAGCTATTTGCAATCCCGAATTCGGGATAACAGAGTATTGTGAGCTAATAGCTTACATTTTCTTCTTCCTTACAGATAGTCGCTCAATTATACTGCCTGTGCTTAAGTATTTATTTGTTTTGTAGATATAGTCTTTGCAAGAAAACACCAACTACTGTCCCGAAGAAAAATCGGGATAGACTGTTATTCTCGTTTTTGAAACAGTTATCCCGAAGTGGCTTTTGTAAGGTTTTTATCCTAAAAACCAATAAAAAGCATAATCGGGACTCCTTGGTTTCAAAAACTTCGAAAGCCCCCGAAAAAAATCGGGGCAGGCTTTGTATTTGTCACTTTCTTATTAAAGACTTGAAATTCCTTAGTTTTCTTGCCGGCACTATATAGGTAGTTGTTTTTGCTGTGATTAATTGAATTTTCATGCTTAATTCTACTTTACGACTTTTTGAATTAGGCTTTTAAATAATAATAGGTTGATGTTGTACATTTCTCATCTATATACATTTATGATTTTGGAATTATTCTTAAGTGTGAGAATACTTGAAAAAACTCCAAAATTGTTTTTCAAATATACTGATAAACAATCCATTGATATTATTGACAAAATGCCTAATTCAAACGACTTTAAACAAGACAATAAAAAATGATTCCCGGCATCTGTATATACAGCTTTAAAGGCTAACTTAATTCAGACCGGGGCAGCGTTCCGGGATTTTTGGAGATTTTTTTCATGCGGGCTGAAAGCCCAACTTAACTCAATATTATTATTCAATTAACTGTCCTTACAGGGCGACATTACTAATATGCTTAAATTCTCAACGTGATACGTTGGGCTGAATTAAGCCGGACTTACACCCCGAAAGAAATCACCATACACAATTCAGACATTTAGCATTAAGGTGGTTGATAACAAAATATGACTGCAAATAAACCCTTTGAGAATGCCGAAATTATTGATATTGAAACATGTTTTTTATTTTAGTAAAGTAGAATTAAGTAAATTCTTTCATTTACTTTTTTATTAATTCTTTCATTCCTTTTTTTTAAACACAAATTAAAATCCATTAAGTGGGAGAATTGCCTGGCTTTGACTAATTCATTGGATAATAATGGATAATGACTTTTCCGTGAATGGTAAATGTAAAAAAATGCCAAAAAGGTAAAAGTAAATGCCAAAAAGTGCATTGATTACAATTGTATATACAAGTACTTTTGATTTTGTATTTAAACAGCATTATTGAAATCTTATTCAAAAATCAAACACTATGAAAATTTTGCAGGATTTAAAAGTCCGACACTCTTCCGAGAGTAATGCTGATGTGAAGATTAGCTTTTGTCGGGCTTTATGGTTAAGTCTTTTGTTGGGAATAATGTTTCCTTTTGTTACCAATGCCCAAACGATGGAAGTTAGTGGTGTGGTGACTGAATCTAACGGCACTCCTATTCCGGGAGTCAATATCACGGTGGCAGGAGAAGCCGGTAACGGAACCATCAGTGATATGAGCGGGGCCTATTCGCTCGAAGTTGCAGCGGATGGAGTTTTGAACTTCTCCTTTATTGGTTTTGAGTCAGTCCAAGTTCCGGTGAATGGGCAGCGAACAATTTATGTGACACTTGAAGAAGCTTCACTTGGCCTGGATGAAGTTGTGGTTGTTGGTTATGGTGTACAGAAAAAAAGTGATGTTACAGGGGCGATGGTCAGTGTGGATTCCGAAGAGTTGAACTCCCGGCCTGTTTCCAATGCATTTGAAGCTTTACAGGGTAAAGCTGCTGGTGTTGATATTACCACCAACGAACGCCCTGGGGAAATTGGCGATATTCGTATTCGCGGTGTACGTTCCCTAACAGCTAGTAATTCACCTCTTTATGTGGTTGATGGTGTGCCATTAATGTCATCGAGTGCGATTGAGACTTTAAATCCTCGGGACATAGAATCTATTGATATCCTTAAAGATGCTTCTGCTACTGCTATCTATGGATCACGTGGGGCTAACGGAGTGGTATTGGTTACTACCAGCAGGGGTGAAAAGGGACAGTTTACCCTTAATTACTCTGGAACATTGACTGTTGAGGAGTTAAAAGACCGTTCTTCTATGATGGATGCAGGTGAATATATCACATGGCGTCGTTGGGCTTACTATAATATGGATCCAGAGGCTTATCCCAGAGGAGATAATCCGGATATTGATATAGATCGTGTGATCTTTAAAGAAAATGCCGATCCTAATGCCTGGGCCAATATCATGAGAGGCTGGCAGGGTGGAACCTGGGACGGATCTCAGGTACAAACTACTGATTGGACAGATTTTGTAACTCAGACATCTTATACCCAGGAACACACATTAAGTGCGAGTGGAGGAACTGACAAAATGACGGCTTATGGTTCTTTTGGCTACCTGGACAATCAGGGAACCCAGAAAGGTCAGACTTATGAAAGATATACAACCAAGCTGAGTTTGGATATTACGCCCGTCAATTGGTTTAAAATGGGAGGTTCTATCAATGCTTCATGGAGTAACCAGGATTATGGAATGTCCCGCCTGGGGGCTTCCTCATCTTCAGGACCAGCAATGATATATGAGGCTGCTCAAAGGGTTTTTGCGTATGCTGTACCTTATGATGACGAGGGCGAGCGTGTCATTCATCCCGGAGGTGATGGTAACGTTTATACCGTAATCGATGAATGGAACCAGTCAACGCAGCAACGTCAGATGTTTCGTGCCATTGGTAGTTTTTATGGAGAACTCGATTTTGGAAATATTTTTGAGACAGTGAAAGGTCTTAAATACCGTATGAACTTTGGTCCCGATTACAGAAACTGGAGAGAGGGTGTGTATATCGATCAAAATTCTGTTAACCGTTTGGGGGGAACTTCTTACGCTCGTTTGAAAAATCAAAGGGATTTTTCCTGGACTCTGGATAATATGCTGACCTACAACAATTCTTTTGGTTTGCATACATTGGGTGCAACGTTGTTGCAAACTTCCTCTTCATGGAATATTGAAAGTAGTTCTATGAACGCTCAAAATATTTCGAATCCTGATTATTTATGGAATGCTTTTGGAACTGTGGATGTTACTTCATCAGACTCCAACGCAGGCTTTGGATCCGGTTTGACCGAACGTCAGCTGGAATCATATATGGGACGTTTGAATTACTCATTTAATGATCGATATTTACTAACACTTTCTGGTCGTTGGGATGGTGCATCTCAGTTGGCCGAAGGGCATAAATGGGCTTTTTTTCCATCTGCTGCCATTGGATGGCGTATTACTCAGGAATCTTTTATGCAAAATGTAGATTGGGTCAACCAACTGAAGCTCAGAGTAGGTGTTGGCTCAACGGGTAACTCTGCGGTAGATCCTTACAGTACCAAAGGTGGAATTCAAAGTTTCTTCGTACCATTCGGAGGAGCCGATAATTTACAGGGATTTTCTGCTTATGAGCCCAATTACACCGGTGATGCCAAAAAAATGGCCAATAAGGAGCTTTCCTGGGAAACCACCACTCAGTTCAACTTTGGTATTGATTTCGTCTTCTTGAATGGCCGTATAGGAGGCACACTTGACTTGTATAAGTCAAAAACAGAGGATTTGTTGATGGATATGACTATTCCAACGCTTTCCGGCTATCCTTCGACTTTTGCCAATGTGGGAGAAACAAAAAATCATGGTGTGGATATTACGCTAAATACTGTTAATGTTCGTACTCGTGATTTTGAGTGGTTAACCAACCTTTCTGCAGCCTGGCAAAAAGATGAAGTTGTTTCTTTGGCTTATGGTAAAAATGATATGATTGACAATGGCTGGTTTATTGGAGAATCCATTAATGTAATATACGATATTGCTGAGGATGGACTCTGGAAGGAAGGAGATGTTTCCGAAATGGATCAGTTTAATGCCAATGGTCACGATTTTGAAGTAGGGAAAGTGAAACCGGTAGACCAGAACGGAGATCATGTTATTGATGCTGAGGATCGGGTTATTATCGGTAATGAAAATCCACGCTGGACGATTGGTTTCAATAATACTTTTATTTACAAAGGGTTTGAATTGTCTTGTATGATTTATGGACGTCTGGGGTATGATTATGACACAGGAGGAGAAGGTCAGCTTGGACGTTACAATCAGCGCAGCATTGATTACTGGACCCCTGATAACAGAGATGCCGATTATCAAAAACCGATATACAATGAAGCTGGAGGAGATGCATATTCATCACTGATAGGGTATTACTCAGGGTCTTTTCTCAAGATTAGAAATATTTCTCTGGGGTATAATTTTAATCAGTCCACTCTCAGTCAGTTAGGAATTAAAAACCTTAAGCTGTATGTGCAGGCGACAAATCCCGGATTCCTTTATTCATCTATAGACTGGATTGATATGGATACCAGAAAATCTACTTATAATCAGGGATTTGTATTTGGTCTTAATGTTGGTTTCTAAACGATTATTTGGGATTTGAATATTTAAAAATATGAATGTTATGAATAAGATGAAATATATAATTTTAGGAATGCTGGCCATTTTACTGGCGCTGGGCATCAATTCCTGTAGTGACGACTTTCTTAATGAAGAATTGACCACTGCGTACAGCACCGATTATTATGAAACCCAGGAGGGCTTGAATGATCTGGCGGTTGCACTTTATGGGAATATTCGGTACCACTTTGCCTATGAGTGGGCTTATGGTACGACAAATTATGGAACCGATGAGTTTTCGGTAGGAACCGACCTTACCAGTGAAATGTGGAATAATTATGACTCACGACTTGCTCCTTATGTGAGCGGGGCGGCTAATAAAAACTATCCATCACCATCTCATTTATGGGATCAGATGTATTATGGTATCAATTCTGCCAATATCATAATAAATTCCGAAGAGATTTTTTCCGATGCTGATTTAAAGCAGAAATGCATGGGAGAAGCATATTTTCTGAGAGGATACAATTATTTGCGATTGGCTATGCAATATGGAGGCGTTGTTCTGAAAGTGGAACCTACAAATACCGTTGAGCGCTATTTTGAGAGAAGTTCGGCAGAGGAGACTGTCGCGCAGATCGTTTCTGATTTCCAGGCTGCTTATGACCTTCTTCCTGAAGAAGAATTCCGTGGAAAAGGTACATTTACCAAACCTTTGGCAGCCCACATGCTTGCAAAAGCCTTACTCTTCAGGTGTTCTGAACGAAATGATGAGTGGAATTCCACTTACGTTGATGCTGATCTGGATAAAATTATAACGCTTTCTGATTATGTGATTACTACCCGGCCACTTGCCAGTAATTATGGTGATATCTGGGACTGGACAGGTGTGGATTGCGAAGCGGAACTATTGCCTGAAATACTGATGGCTGCACAGTTCAATGCGGATGCTTCTACATCTGGACGTTATATGAACAGGACTTACTGTTACCCGATTGCTCAATATTCCAATTTACCACTGATGTCAAGAACCGTAGCAGGTGGCCTCGATTTTCAACGTCTTAGGACAACCGAATATGGGTGTAATGTATTTGACCGGGTTAATGACTCCAGATTTTGGAAGTCTTTTAAAACCAAATACCGCGTAAATAAAGCAGGCGATAATGAATATGGAATCGAAAACGGAGATCTGGGAGTGCTATACATTGTCAATGATAAGGATGATAATCGTTTTGATGTTTCAGAATTAGGGGAAGGATCTTTCTCTTATGTTGATCCAAACACAGGGAAGGTCGTTCCCAATGTATTTGTCAACTATTCTAACGGAGAATGGACTGCTCAGAACTCAGGCAATAACAGGTTTGTATCTCTTTCTAAATATGAAGATGGAAGCCGTACTGCTGTGAAGGCCAATGGAAATCGGGATGGAGTACTTGCCCGTACAGGGGAAACTTACCTAATTAAGGCAGAAGCTTTAGTGCGTCAGGGGAATTTTCAACAAGCCATTGAGGTGGTGAATGAATTGAGAGCGAGGGCTGAATTTGAAGATGGAGAAAACCGCGCCCGTCATGCTGATGGAAGTCAGGCTGCTAACGGTGGATTGGATGAACCTTATGATGCCTATTCCAACCGAAGCTCTTATTATGAATCGAACAATATTCCTGAAACTACAGCTGCTTCTGATTTGCAAATTGATAGTTATACTTCTTTGCCAGCCGTAGATGAGGCTATTCTGGATGAGATGGGAATAACCGGCGACTATAACAGAATGTTGCACTTCATTTTGAATGAGCGTTCACGTGAATTATTCGGCGAATTTTTACGATGGGATGATCTGGCCCGGACTGAGACATTAGTTGTCAGAGCTAAAACATTTAATGACGAAGCTTCCGAGAATGTTAATGAACACCACCTGCTTCGTCCTATACCGCAATCATTTATTGATGGTTTAACCAACGATGATGGTTCGGAACTTACTGCTGAGCAAAAGTCTGCTATGCAAAATCCAGGCTATTAATAATAGAATCTATTTGGTTTGATTCAACGGGTAGTCTTATTTTAAGGACTGCCCGTTTTTTGTTTGGCATAGAAATACATTATCATCCTGCAAGCATAGAAAACCGAGCGAGCATATAACAAACAAATCACCCAAATAAAGGGTTTTTGTTTGAATATGGAGTATTACAGAAGACGGGAGAAATTATGATGTGAAAGTTATGAGTGGGATTGATAACGAAAGAGACAAAGTGACAATCAGAGTTGTTACGTCAATTCCTCTGTGGGACATTTAAACAGACAAGAAAAACAAATTCAAAATAATATTATGAAAAATTTATTAGTCTTTTTAGGCATTTTTTGCACAACATTTCTTTTTGCGCAAAGCAACAAGGAGAATGTCCGAATTAACCAACTTTTCAATTTTGATTGGAAGTTTAAAGCTGGAGACATCTCGAATGCTCAAAGTTTATCTTTCGATGATGGTGACTGGCGCCAGCTGGATTTACCTCACGATTTTCAGATTGAACAACCCTGGGATAGTACTGATAGTCGAGGCCGTGGATATAAAGCAATGGGAACAGGCTGGTATCGAAAAACATTTAAAGCCAATCCTGCCTGGCAAGGTAAGAGAGTGTTGCTTAATTTTGAAGGGATCATGCTGCATGGTGAGGTTTGGCTAAACGGAAAGAAAATCGGGGGGACACCTTATGGTTATCTCGGGTTTGAATCAGATATCACAAAAATTATTAATTACGACTCCGCCAATGTGGTTGCTGTCCGGGCTTCTACCGGTGAAAATCCTGATTCCCGCTGGTACACGGGTGGCGGACTTTTTCGTGATGTGCATTTAGTCGTAAAAGATTCAGTCTCCATTGCTCGTCATGGAATTTACATTACCACTCCAAATATAACTGATCAGAAGGCAGAAGTTAGTGTCCAGGTGGAGGTTGAAGGCATTAAAAATAAAGAATATGAATTGGAGATCAATACAAAGATATTTTCTCCGGAGGGAAAACAGGTGGCTGAAACTAAAACATTGGCTCCTCAAAAATCCCGACTTACTGCGGTGGAAGTTCCATTGCCAAAGGTTAATATATCTGATCCTCAGCTTTGGTCGTGTGATGCCCCCAATCTTTATTCAGCAGAAGTCGAATTGGTTTTAGATGGTAAAGTGGTTGATAAGGTCAGCGAAAAATTTGGAATCCGTACTATTGATTTTTCTAAAGAATACGGGTTTAAGTTAAATGGCAAAAAAGTTTTCCTTAAAGGTGTCGCCAATCACCATGATCTGGGAGCTGTAGGTGCGGCCGCTCATGAATTTGCAATTGCCCGGATGATGGATCGACTTAAAGCGTTTGGCTTTAATCATATACGAACTTCTCACAACCCTTATTCTGAGTCATTTATGAGAATTGCCGATGAAAAAGGAATACTTATAGTTGATGAATTGTATGATAAATGGGGAAGTACTGTAGCCTGGGCTGGCAGCGCACCCTGGAATGATATATGGTATAATAATATAAAAGAATGGATAAAGCGCGACCGTAATCATCCTTCAGTAATTATGTGGAGTTTTGGGAATGAATTGCAGTTTCAGGAGGAAAGGTGGAATTTTCCGACAAGCGATTGGGCAGTGACCACTTATCGATTAATGGATGTGGTTGCAAACCGCTACGATCCTACCCGTCCAACTACCGTTGGGATCTATCCTGCACGAGCAAAAGGTATAAAAAAACACGATCCGGGTTTTGATGTTAAAGAAAACATCATTCCTCCTGAGCTCTCGGTAGCAACGGATGTTGCCAGTTTCAATTATGTGTGGGATGATTATCAGGAGTATCTTAAACATGAACCTGATTTGATTATTTATCAGAGTGAGGCTGTTACCAACGAGATGGCGGCTCCTTATTTTGGTATGGACAGAGAAAAAATGGTTGGATTGGCTTACTGGGGAGCTATTGAATATTGGGGTGAATCTCAAGGTTGGCCCAGAAAAGGCTGGAACTATTCATTTTTTAATCATGCGTTGGAGCCTTTCCCACAGGCTTGGTTAATCAAGAGTATTTTTAAAGACGAACCAGTAGTTCACATTGGCGTGGTCGATAGCGAAGGGGAGAAAAAAATGTGGAATGATGTGCTGGTCGGACAAAAGGTTATCTCGTCGCATTGGAACCGGCAAAAGGGTAAAAAATATGACCTCTATACTTATACCAATGCAGATGAGGTAGAGTTGTTCGTAAATGGAAGATCCATCGGCGTGCAACAAAATTCTTCCGATGTAAAAAAACGCAATACTATTTATTGGGAAGATATTCCATATGAACCAGGAACAATTAAAGCAATAGCCCGAGAAAATGGAAAGGTTGTAGCGGAACACGAATTGGAAACAACCGGAAAAGCCGTTGCATTAAAAATAGAAAAAGAAAATGCCGACTGGAAAGCTGATGGTATGGATCTTCAGTATGTTAAGGTGTATGCCATTGACAGCAAGGGACGTAAAGTGCGTACTGCAACCGGAGAAGTTACTTTTAATGTTAGCGGGGCGGCACATTTAATTGCTGTCGATAATGGCAACCATTCAAGTAATGATTTGTTTGCAGGCAATAAAAAAGCACTTCACTATGGTTTTGCTATGGCAATTTTAAGATCTGAACAAACAGGCGGAATCGTAAAATTGGAAGTTTCTGCTGCAGGGTTGAAACCTGCTGAGAAAACCCTTGTGGTAAAGTAGTCGTAATCTTTTTAATATCAGTGTCCTTATGTCAATAAGGTGTATGAAGCCAAATGCTTTATGGTTAACGAAAGTAGTACTGCTTTGGGCAGCGCTGCTCTCCTTGACGACAGTAACGGCAAAAGAATCAAAGATTACAAAATCGTCAAAAGATACAGTGATAAGGGACATTAATGGTTTGATAATCAGAAATATTCTTTAAAAAGAATCGACAGGAGAGAAAATTGCACATTATGAATTAGAGGAATGAACCAATGATAGAACGGAACTTACTTTAAGGTTTTCAGGCTTTGCAAGGGTTAGCTCGGATTTTTTTATATTATGTAGCAACAGCTAAAACAATTTATAAATCTGATTAAAAATTAATTAATTAGGAAATGTGGT
>Ga0163225_100122_pt1 | contig 24567 bp, 20 predicted proteins | sample MSEWel2016_04_06_2_FD_113145 | JGI IMG/M metagenome (GOLD analysis project Ga0163225, IMG submission 113145) | Subsurface microbial communities from deep shales in West Virginia, USA - MSEEL Well Study Marcellus 5H_2016_04_06 ... | reverse complement strand
TTGGGATTTGGACAAAGACTATCCTAATCCCAATTATAAGGAGTTTTTCTATTTTAAGCAAGTATTTTCGTTAAAAACAGAACTTGACTTTTCTTAAATATTTTTATGCAATGCTAGTGAGAAGATTTAAAAAAATTACCGGTTGTTACTAAAGAAATGTTGCGTCATAACATTGAAGATGTAGTTACAATTGACAAATCAAGTGCTGTAGAGGGTCACACTGGAGGTACTACTGGTAAGTCGTTAACTGTTTATTTTACTCCAGAAGATATGCAGAAAAGAATGGCTACTTTAGATCACTTTAAACTACAACATGGGTTTGAAAACATGAAAATGAAAAGGGCTACTTTTATGGGTAAACACATTGTTCCACCAGGACAAAAAAAGAAAAACTTCTGGCGTTATAATGCTGCAATTAAACAGATGGTTTATTCTTCATTTCATATTACAGAAGAAAATATTCCTTACTATATTGAAAGTTTAAATAAATTCAAACCTGCTGCTATCGATGGTTTTGTATCTTCGATTTATGATATTGCTTCTTATGTATTGAGAAATAATGTTTCCATTTATTTTGATCTTAAAGCAGTTTTTCCTACTTCAGAAACAGTCACCTCAGAGCATCGAAATGTTATAGAAAAAGCATTTAATACCAAAGTAAGAGATCAATATGCTTCTTCAGAAGGGGCTCCTTTTGTCTGGGAATGTGAAAATGGAAATTATCATTATGATATTACCTCTGGTGTAATAGAAACTATGGAAGATTCTAACGAAATACTTGTTACCAGTTTTACTACTTATGGAACTCCACTTATCAGATATAAAATTGGAGATAAGATGATTTTTGAAGACCAGGATAAAAGTTGTGATTGTGGTTTTAATACCCCTTTAGTCAACTCAATAGAGGGACGAGTGGTCGATTTCTTATATACAACTAAGGGTGCAAAAATTAATCTTGGGAATATAGCAAATATCTTCAAAAATATGCCTAATATCATAATTAAGTCTCAGCTAGTTCAAGATTCTTTAAATCATATAATGGTTAAACTAGCATTAGAAAAAGAATTTACAGATAAATATAGGCGAATGTTAATTGATGAAATTAAACATAAATTTGGTAGTGATATGCAGGTTGATTTTAAAATTGTTGATGAAATAAAAAGAGAAAGTAGTGGGAAATATAAATTGATAAAGAATAAGGTTAAACAGGAGGATTTAAATGTCTAATAAACCTGTTAGAGTTTTACATATTGTGAGTGTTATGAATCATGGTGGTATAGAAAATTTGTTGATGAATATTTATCGTAATATAAATCGTAATGAGATACAATTTGATTTTTTAGTAACTAGAGAAGAAAAAGGAATATTTGATGAAGAGATAAAAGAATTGGGAGGTAAAATATATAATATACCTCATGTAAGTAAAAAAGGATATTTTAAATATAAAAAAATTGTTGATGGATTTTTAGAAGAAAAAAAAGATGAGTATAAAGTAATTCATTGTCATATGAATACCTGGGCGGGTTTTTTTCTTCCCTTAGCTAAAAAAAATAATATCCCTGTAAGAATTGCCCATAGTCATACTTCAGATTACAGAATGACATTTAAAAATTTTCCTAAATTTTTAATAAAAAAATATCATTCATTATTTATTAGTAGTAATTCAACACATTTTTTTGCCTGCAGCAAAAAGGCTGGTGAATGGTTATATGGTGAAAATATTAAAAAAAATAAGATTAAAGTAATCAATAATGCTGTTAAAGCTGAAAAATTTGAATATGATGAAGGTATTGCGATTAAAAAAAGAAAAGAATTAAGTATTAATAAGAATCAATTTGTTATTGGACATGTAGGTAATTTTAGTTATGCAAAAAATTATCAATTTTTAATAGATATTTTTAAAGAAATCCACAAAAAATATTCATCAGCTGTTTTATGTCTAGTTGGTAGTGGAAAATTAGAAAAAAAAATAAAAAACAAAGTTAAGTCATTGAATATTGAAGAAAGCGTTAAATTTTTGGGGCTAAGAAATGATGTTAATCAGTTACTGATGTCTTTTGATGTTTTTCTTTTTCCTTCTAGATACGAAGGTTTACCTGTTACTTTAATAGAAGCACAGGCGGCTGGATTAAAAATAATTGCTTCAGATACAATTACAAAAGAAGTGAGAATAACTGACTTAATACGATTTGTTTCACTTAATAAATCATCAGAAAATTGGGCAGATAATGTTCTTGACTTAAAGGATTATGATTATGACAGAAATTACTATCAAGAAATTGTTGATGCTGAATATGATATTAAAAATACAGCAGAAGAACTGCAAAACTTTTATATAGAGGAATATAATAAAATAAGTGAATAGGTGATCTATTTGATATTTACCTTTCTGGGATTTATACTGCAAATTATAATTTTAACTTTTATAAAACAATATATAACTGATTATGAAACTGCTGCAATTATTTTTATTTCTATCAACTTTATTTTTTTTACTTTAGATATATATAAATATAAATTAAAAATAAGAAATATTATCTTTAGTGCTTATATTATTAGATTACTTGCAATGTTTTGGGATATTTATGCTAGAAATATATTTTCTTTTCCAGGAAGTGGTGCCGACACAGAAGCTTTTTTAGCAAATGGAATGAGAATCTTTAATAATCTTAATCTTTTATTTATTCCAGCTGCAAGAGGTTTATATACTAACACTTTAGGAGCTATTTTTTATGTTATTTTACCTCATCGTTTAATTGGTCAATATATTAATGTGTTATTAGGTGTGTCTATTGTTGTAATTGTATATAAGATTTTAGTAATGCTTGTTGTTAATGAAAAAACAATTAAATATTCTATGATAATCATGGCCTTTTTTCCGAATGCAGTTATTAATTCTGCTATTTTATTAAGAGAAAATATTATTGTCTTTTTTGCTTTATTATCTTTTTATTATTTTATTAAGTGGTATAAGACAACTTTAAATAAATATGTTATTTTTTCTTTAGTATCACTTCTAGTAGCAAGTGCTTATCATTCCGGAGTTATTGGGTTAGCAGCTGGCTATATTTTTATGTATTTATTTTATAATCATAAAAAAAATAAATTTGTTTTTTCTAAAAATACAGTTATTATTTTTCTTTTATTATTAGTTATTTCAACAAATGTTTATATTTATTATAATGATGTATTTCTTGCAAAATTTAGCCGCATGAAAAATATTGGAGATTTATATGATGTTGCTAGTGCACGAAGAGGTGGTTCAGCGTATTTAACTTTTGTAAGTATTAATAATTGGTGGCAGTTGATTTTATATTCTCCGATTTATATGGTTTATTTCTTAACTTCACCTTTACCCTGGACCTGGCGTGGTTTTGGCGATATCTTAGCATTTAGTATAGATGGAATATTCTATATTTATTTTTTGTTTTATTCAATTTATTTTTCTAGAAAATATCGTTTTAAAGATTATATTTTCATTGGAACAATTATATCAATCTTAGCGACTGTATTTATATTTGGAGTTGGTGTTCAAAATGCAGGTACAGCAATGAGGCACCGGCATAAAATAGTACCAATTATTATTATAGCTTATGCAATGGTTCAGGATTATAAATTTAAAAGAAGAATAGATGATAATATCTAAGTAAGGACAGTGATATAATGAACTTATCAAATGAAATAGAAATGAAAAAAGAAAAAATATCAGTAGTAGGACTTGGTTATGTAGGTCTACCTTTAGCGGTAGCTTTTGCAGAAAAAGCAGATGTTATTGCCTTTGATATAAATTCTAATAAGGTTGAAAAATATAAAAAAGGTATAGATATAACCAAAGAAGCAGGAGATCAGGCAGTAAAAGAATCTACTGCTTTTTTTACAGCAGATGAAAACAAATTAAAAGAAGCTAAATTTCATATAGTAGCAGTACCAACACCAATCACAAAAGATAAAAAACCAGATCTATCAATAGTTAAATCAGCAAGTAGAAGTGTTGGTCGTAATTTAACTGAAGGTTCAATTGTTGTTTATGAATCAACAGTTTATCCAGGAGTAACAGAAGAAATTTGTATTCCTATCTTAGAAAAAGAATCAGGACTAAAATGCGGTAAAGACTTTAAAGTAGGTTATTCACCAGAAAGAATAAACCCTGGTGATCAGGTACATAGATTAAATACCATAGTAAAAGTGGTTTCTGGTATGGATCAGGAATCTTTAGATGAGATAGCTGGAGTCTATGAACTGGTAGTAGATGCAGGAGTACATAAAGCAGAAAGTATTAAAGTTGCTGAAGCAGCCAAGGTAATTGAAAACTCACAGCGGGATATAAATATCGCCTTTATGAATGAACTATCAGTAATTTTTGATAAATTAGAGATAGACACTCAATCAGTATTAGAAGCAGCAGGAACCAAGTGGAACTTTTTAAACTTTTATCCTGGTTTAGTAGGAGGACACTGTATAGGTGTAGATCCCTATTATTTAACCTATAAAGCAGAACAGATAGGTTATCATTCTCAGATAATACTTTCAGGTAGAAAGATCAATGATAATATGGGTAAATATACAGCAGAACAGACTGTAAAAAAGATGATAAATGCTAATAAACAGATTAAAGGTTCAAAAGTAGCTATCTTTGGTATAACCTTTAAAGAAAATTGTCCTGATGTTAGAAATACTAAAGTAGTAGATGTAATTAATGAATTAGAAGAATACGGAGTCGAAGTAGAAATTATAGATCCTGTAGCTGATCAGGAAGAATTAAAAACAGTTTATGATTTAGAAACAACAGCAAAAGATAAAATAAATGCTGCAGATGCTCTAATCTTTGCTGTAGCTCATAATCAATTTGATAATCTTGAGCTAGCTGAATTAAAAGACTTATACTATCAGGATGGTAATACAGATAATGATGGTTATGTTTTAATGGATGTCAAAGGAATCTTTGATAAAGAAAAAGCAGAAGCTGAAAACTACATATACTGGAGGCTTTAATTAATGGGATATCAGGATTTAGAATTTGCAGATGACTCAGTCTTTTTAATTACAGGTGCAGCTGGATTTATTGGTTCAAATTTAGTCGAAGCTGTACTTGACTTAGGTTATAAAGTAAAAGGCATAGATAACTTTTCTAACGGCAGAAAAGAAAATATAGAAGAATTTAGGGACAATCAGAACTTTGAATTTATTGAAGGGGATATCAGAGACTATAAGACCTGCTTAAAAGCTGCAGAAGGTGTTGATTACATTCTGCATCAGGCAGCCTTAGGTTCAGTACCCCGCTCCATGCGAGAACCTTTAATCTATGAAGATAATAATATTAAGGGTACTTCTAATATGATGGAAGCTGCAAGAGCCAATGATGTTGAAAAATTTGTTTATGCTTCTTCCTCTTCAGTTTATGGTGATTCGAAAGAATTACCAAAAGAAGAAGGGAAAGAAGGTCAGGTTTTATCACCCTATGCTCTAACTAAATCAGTCAAAGAAGAATACGCAAAACTTTATACTGAGGCTTATGATCTAGAATGTATAGGTCTAAGATATTTTAATGTTTTTGGCAGAAGACAGGATCCATTTTCTGAATATGCTGCTGTAATACCTAAATTCATTAAAATTTTAAAAGATGGTAAGCAGGTAGATATTTATGGTGATGGTGAGCAGTCAAGAGATTTCACTTATATAGAAAATGTAATTGAAGCCAATCTAAAAGCCTGTCTGGCAGGCAGCAAAGCAGCAGGAGAAGCTTTTAATATAGCCTATGGAGAGAGATTTACAATCAATCAGATTTATGATCTGATGTGTCAAAAGCTGGAGATAGAGCGAGATCCAATCTATACAGCTGAAAGGCCGGGAGATATAAAACACAGTCTGGCTGATATTTCAAAAGCAGAAGAATTATTGAACTATGATCCTGACTGGGACTTTAAATCAGGCTTTGAAGAAGCAATAGAGTGGTATAAGGAGAATTTGTAGTTAAATGAAAGCTAAAATATTAATCTTAGCTAATTCAGTTAATGGATTATATAATTTTCGGGCTGAATTAGTAGAAGAGTTACTTTATAAAAATTATGAGCTCTATTTTTCTGTTCCTCATCATAAATCAAATGAAAAAGTAAAGTTATTAGAAGAGATGGGTGCAGTGCATATTCTAACTGATATTAACAGAAGAGGTATTAATCCGCTTGAGGATTTAAAACTTATTTTGGAATATAAAAAGCTGATTAAAGAGATTAATCCAGATTTAATATTAACCTACACCATTAAGCCAAATATCTATGGGAACTGGGTTGCAAATTATTATAAGATACCTTCAATAATGAACATTACCGGTATTGGTACTTCTTTAACTACAAAGTTAAAATATTTTGTTAAACCTTTATATGCATCTGGCTGCAGAAGAGCAGATACAGTCTTTTTTCAAAATGAAGCTAATAGAAAACTATTTTTAGATAATAATATGATTGATGAGGATAAAACAGTTTTAATTCCTGGTTCAGGAGTTAATATCGAGAAGTTCAAACCATTATTAAGAGAAAATAATGATCAAAAACTTAGGTTTCTTTTTATAGGTCGGATAATGAAAGAAAAAGGAATAGAAGAATATCTTGCAGCTGCAGAATTACTGGAGAATAATTATTCTAATTTAGAATTTCAAATTTTAGGTTCTTATGAAGAAGAAAAATATAAAGAGCTAATAGAAAATCATTCTAATGTAAAACATCTTGGTTATTCAAAAGATGTAAGACAGGAAATTAAAGAAGTTGACTGTGTAATTAATCCGTCTTATCATGAGGGGATGTCTAATGTTCTATTAGAGAGTGGAGCTATGGCTAAGCCTTTAATAGCTTCTAATATCCCTGGTTGTAAAGAAATCATTGATGATGAGGTTAATGGTTATTTATTTGAAGTTAAATCTGCTCTGTCTCTAAAAGATAAGATTCTGCAGTTTGTTAATTTAACTAAAGAGCAGAAAACTGAAATAGGTAAAAAATCTAGAGAAAAGATTGTCAGAGAATTTGATCGGGAGATTGTAATTGATGCTTATTTAAATGAAATAGAAAAGTTGATATAAATTTAACAATAAATTACAAACCAACCTTCCTCTTTCTCAACTAAAATGATAAAATTAGAGTAAACATAAGTTCAGAAAGGGGTAATAAATTATGGAACAGTTATTTACATTAATTAGTTCTTATGGTTTTCCAATGGTTTTATCTATTTATCTACTGCTGCGCTTTGAAACACTGATTAGAGGTCTTAAAGAATCCATTGATACTTTAATCCTCCTCAGCAATATTGAATCCGCTGAGCTCAGAAGAATCAAAAAGAAAAGAGATCTTTAGTTAAAAGGGGCAGCCCCTTAAAAAAGAGGCTGCAGGAGTGATCAAACTATTATTGTATCAAAGAGTCCAAAATAAGTAAGAACATCAATTTCATCTAATTCTGCCTTACAATCGACAACATTTTTCTTGCATTCAGATGGGTCACAATTACAGCTGTCAATGCAGAAACAGGTATTCTTTTTATTCAACTCCTGAAAGACCATCACCAGCAAATTTAATTTATCTGACTTTCTGAATTCACCAAAACATTCAATAAAGACCTGATAATCAGGTAAATCAGGATCGCTATTAATATCTCTTGCTCCCGGGATCTTTTCTATTTCGTCAGCTTTTTCCCATAGCAAATCATATAATTCGGCTTCTGTATATATTTTTTCAGCCATTTTTACACCTCATTATTTTCTGAGATTAGTAATAATTTTTCTTTAAAAGCTGGTGGTAAATAAGCTGTATCTTCTTGTCTAAGATGAACTTCCTTATAGATTTTTATAAACTGATTTTTGGTAAAGCCATCATTTTTGCTGTGACAGAGGGATGCAAAACCGCCAAAGTTGCGGACCGCTTCTCTGACTGAATCAGGTAGAGAATCCATTCCCTTTTCAGAATTATAATAACCATATTTTTGAACAGCTCTTGTTGCCAGATACCAGGCTTCACCACCTGTAATTTTAGCAGAATCTGGTTTTTTAAGATTAGCTGCTTCTTTAACTATTTCACCTGGTGTAGGAGGCCATTTAGGGTGATTGATAATTAACTTTTTTAAAGCTGCTGTGATCAGTGGGTATTCATAGTATTTTAAGAAATCATACCAGACTTCAATCATCATCTTATCAGCATTTTCATCATTAACTTTTGGAAACTTAAAGCGGTTAGTATAGCAGCTGTTTAAGTAACTTAGAATTTTAATAGTTTCAGTTTTTTTCATTTTGCTCTTCCTCCTCTTTAGCAGCTAAATATAGATTTTTTAGCATATCTGTTTTTTGATTGGATTTAGAGTATTTAGAACTTTTCATTTTGTTTTCTAACTTGATTACTTGTTTTCTTAAAGCACGGGCACTTAAGATATTATTTTTCCAGAATTGATCCTGCTGACTGAAGTTGATAATAGCTTCTATTTCTTGAAAGCTGTAACCTTTCTTTTCATCAGCATTTGCTCCTACAGGACCTAAACGGTGAAGTCTTTCTAGTTCTTTGTACCACTTTTTAAAAAGAGAATTAGCCGGATCTTTAGCCGGTAGAGGTGCTCTGGGATTATTATTTTCTATTAACTCAATTAAATAGCAGGTTAGCTTTTCTAATTCTTTTAATTCTGGGTTTTGATTATCCTTGAAAATTATTTCTGCCTCTTTATCTAGAGTTTGAGTTAGAATTGGAACTGGAGTTGGAGCTTGAGAATCTTTTGCTTCTGACTGCAGCCCCTCAGCTAGATCTAATTTAAGGCCCTTAGTTTGAGTTAAATTAAGGTCATTATTTGAAATTTCTTGAAAAGCTATTTGGAGAAATTTTATGTTCTGACTTTGTTTCTTTAAGAGCTGATAGAACTTAGGATTATACAGTTGAGCTTTTTCAATGAATTCTTTTAATAAAGGTGATTTAGGCAGCTGTTCTAATTTCTTTAATGCTGCTTTACAGTGATTAATATTTTGTAATGGTTGATATTTTAAAGCATTGATGATCAAAATGATAGAATTTACTCTGTCATATTTAATAAAGTTATCAGAACAGAGTTTTTTAAGTGCTTTATCTATTTCGTTTTTCGTTAATTTAGTATCCTCTACAATATAGCTCAGGGGAAGGGGATAAAGACCTTCTGAAAACCTGTGCTGATTGTTTAGGAGGTAAAGTGCAATCATCCTTGTTTTAAAATCCCAGCCTCTTACTTTTTCGTCAATCCAAAAATTATCCTGTATCTTGTTATAAGACATCAAATCATCCTTTCTTTTTATTAAGAATATTTTCACAATATAGTTTAAAAAAATATCTCCTTTCTCTATATTTTGAAACGATAAATTAGCTGCTACTAAATTATATAAGATAGTTTATCATTAAATGGAAAATATTTTAAGGGTGAAATGTAATTATTTCTAAATAATTACATATATTTTTTATTGCTTTGAATATTGTAGATGTATTGTCTTATTTTTAGCTGGATAAATTGGGAAGATAATTTGTTATGGATGTGGTCGACTTAAACTAATTATGCAGGGAGTTTTTCAGATTGAAGAAAATTAAAGATCAGATATTTTTACATATTCATAAAAAGGGGAAATATAGTGATAAATGGTATGCTGGTAATACTATGTCTATAGGAGACTCTTTGAATACATTTGTTGGTATTTATGAGAATGCTAATATACATATTTATAATTATGAGGCTTTGGACTTTATCAGTCATATTATAGAAGTTATGGAAGGTAAATCAGAACCTTTAGATAAAATCAAAAAATTAAATTCATATGATTCACTTGAAACATTAAAGCATTCCAGGAACATTTTAAGAGAATATGTACTTTTTATGAGAGAATATGTTTTCGAAGAAGTTAGAAAATCTGATTTTAAAGATTATCCATCTAGATTTAAAGGTGTTTGGGTATTTCAAGATAATAAGAAGAGTTTAAACTACTGGTATAAGCAGTTAATTAATAAAGACCAGGAATATAATATTTTTAGAGTGAAATTATCTGGTAAAATTCATGAAGCTTCTCAAAGTTATCTTGAAGCAAAAACTCATAATTTAAAAACCTGGCGTTCACTGGCCGAAAAGTACTGGGAAGGTATTAAAAAAGAAAATGCTGAAGAAAATGAATTTATTTTTGAAGGAAATGTTGAGATATTAGAAGAAATTGAATATAAATAAACTTAAGATTTTCAAATTGGAGCTTTTTATATGAGAAATTTACAGTTAATTTTAAAAAGAATTATAGACTTTTTTGCTTCATTAATGGGACTAATTATACTTAGCCCTATTTTCATATTAATTTCAATAATCATTTATTTCAAACTTGGTTCACCAGTCTTTTTTATCCAGAAAAGGCCGGGTAAGAACCAAAAAATATTTAAGATGATTAAGTTTAGAACTATGTTAGATGCTAAAGATAAAAAGGGTAATTTATTACCTGACGAAAAACGATTAACTTCTTTTGGTAAATTTCTTCGAAGTACCAGCCTGGACGAATTTCCAGAATTAATAAATGTCCTAAAAGGAGATATGAGCCTTGTTGGACCGAGGCCACTTTTGGTGGAATATTTGCCCCTCTATAATGACTATCAGGCCAGAAGACATGAAATGAGACCGGGAATAACAGGTTTAGCTCAGATAAATGGTCGCAATACAATTAGCTGGGAAGATAAATTTGATTATGATGTTAAATATATAGATAATTTTTCTTTGCTTTTGGATTTCAAAATACTTTTTAAAACTTTTATTAAGGTATTTAGACAGGAAGACATAAATAATCAAGACCATGTTACAATGACAAAGTTTAAAGGTGATCAGGAATAATAATTTTGTATAAAAGTAGCTAAAAAATTAATTTTAGGAGAATTAATATGAGAGAGGTTTATATCATTGGAGCTGGAGGACATGGTAAGGTAGTTCTGGATATCATAAATAAAAGTAAGCAATTTCAAGCAGCTGCATTTTTAGATGATGATTCTACTTTGCTTAATCAGGTAATAAATAATTTAAAAGTAGCAGGTAGTTCTGATCGAGCTTTAGCAGATGATAAGGCTGTGATAATCGCAGTTGGAAATAATGAGATAAGAACAAGATTATTTAAATTAATGGAGAATAATGATTTAGAGATTATAAATGCTGTTCATCCAGATGCAGTTATTAATTCATTTGTTAAGTTGGGAAGAGGTAATGTCATAGCAGCTGGAGTAGTTATTAATTCAAATACTAAAATTTATGATAATGTAATTATAAATACTGGGACAACTGTTGACCATGATTGTAAAATAGAAAATCATGTTCATCTTTCGCCAGGAGTTAATCTTGGGGGAGATGTAAAAGTTAAGGCAGGGGTTCATATAGGTATTGGAGCTACAGTCATACCAGGTGTTAAAGTAGGTAAAAATTCTGTTGTTGGTGCTGGTGCCGTAGTTACTAAAGATGTACCTGATAATGTAACTGTTGTTGGAGTGCCGGCAAGGGTGCGGGAGTAATTGTTTTTTCTAGATAAATTAATAAGATGTAGTTACGTTTGTATTCTGACTCTCACTGAAGTCTAAAAGCTTTGGTGGGAGTTTTTTGTTTTTATAGTTTGTTGTGAATATTAAATAATATTTTATATTTTTTGCTGCAGAAATCGGAAATTTTAGTTTGCAACTTTCGGAAATACTACTTTGCAATTTCCGGTAATTTTAGTATGCACAACTAAGTCATCAATAACTATAAGCAGGAAAAATTATACTAATACTGAATTATATTAGTAGTTATATAAAAATTTAATGACAAATCATATTTATTCTCACCTATGGTTAGGAGTGTAAAAATGAAAATCAAAAGTTTAGCTGCTGAAAATTTCCGTTTGTTATATGACAAATCTAAAAACAAGGTTTTACTAGATGAAGATTTCACATTATTGGTAGGTAGAAATAATACGGGTAAAACAACTTTTATTGAATTAATAGATAAGTTTTTAACAGAGAGCACTTCATTTAAATTTGCTGATTTTTCTATTTCTTCTTATGAAGATTTTAAAGAAGCGTATAATATATTTAAAGATTTTAAAAAATTAGAAGCAGATGAAAATGAGGAAAATGCTGGTGAAGTAAATGAATTGAAGAATAATTTACATAGTAAAATACCTTCAATAAATTTAGAAATTACTATTGAATATAAAGAATCTGATGATACTTCACACTTGCAGCCATTTATAACTCAATTAAAGTCAGATTGCAAAGAACTAATTTTGATATATGAGTATTATTGTAAAAATCCAGTTAAATTTTTTAAAAGATATGAAAAGCGAAATGGTAATACTGATTTATTAAAATTTGTCGAAAAAAACTACAATGATTATTATAATAACCGTATCTGGACAGTAGATCCAACAAATACTAAAAATAAATTTTTGATAGATAACAAAAATGATAGAAAAAACAAATTAAAAAAATTGCTTTCGGCATCTTTTATTTTTGCTAGAAGAGATCTAGATGATAAATCTAATGATAAAAGTCGGAATTTATCCAATTTATTTGATGATTATTTTAAGTTGATTGAAGATAAAGACGAGGAATTATTAATTTATCTAGAAAATGAATTATTAGAAGTCAGTAATAAATGGGATGGAGAATATAAGGAAATTTTTAGTGATTATTATAATGCCTTAAGAAATTTTGGCTATCCAGGTTTAAATGAAAGAAATATAGAATTAAAATCTATTTTTACTCCAGAGAAAATTATGAAAAACAATACAGAAGTATATTACGATAATAAAGAAGGTGAAAATCTTCCAGAAGCATATAATGGTTTAGGTTTTAGTAACTTAATTTATATCATTCTAAAAATATTATACTTTTATAAGGAATTTCAAGAAAAAGGAACCAAATTGCAAATGATTTTTATTGAAGAGCCAGAAGCACATTTGCATCCTCAAATGCAGAAAACTTTTATAAGAAATATACTTGGTTTTATTAAAGAAAATTTTAAAACTAAAACTGATCCTTTAGATTGGAATATACAGATTATAATAACCACTCACTCTTCCCACATAATTTCGGAAGGTAATTATAATAATATACGTTATCTAAAAAACAAAGGGCAACTTATAGAAACAAAAGATCTTAAAATATTTGCTGAAGAAAACCAGGAAGGAATAAAATTTTTAGAACAATATTTAAAATTGGATAAATGTGATTTGTTTTTTGCTGACAAAGTTATATTAATTGAAGGAACAGTAGAGAGAATGCTATTACCATTAATGATTAAAAAGTTAAGTGTTGAAGAAAAAGAAAGTAGCTTAATAAATGAATATATTTCTGTTGTGGAAGTTGGGGGAGCTTATGCATATAAATTTGAAGAGTTATTAAATTTCATTGATGTCAAAACATTAATTATTACAGATTTAGATTCTGTAGATCCTAATAATAATTATAGTAGTTCACCACCATTAATTGGAGAAAATTATAAAACAAGAAATAAAACTTTGAGCGAATGGATTCCTAAAAATGAGTCTATAGATAAACTTATAGAATACGAAGAAAATGATAAGATAAATGATAGTCAGATTGTTAGGGTTGCCTATCAATATCCGGTAAAAATAGAAGCAAGCGAAACTAAAATATGTGGAAGAAGCTTTGAAGAGCAATTTATTATTAAAAATTTAGACTTAATTTATGAGAATAAAAATAAATTCAAAGAATTTCTAACTCCTACAGGAAAATTAAAAAAACGAATTGATGATAGACTTTCTGGAAGTAAAGATGAACTTATAATTAATGATCAAGTAATATTTGAAATTGCCAGTGTTATAGAAAGAAAACCTAATTTTGCCTATGATATAATGATGAATTTTGAACTGGAAGATTGGGAAATTCCTACTTATATAAGGGAGGGATTAGAGTGGTTGCAGGATTAGATGGACAAATTAGCAAAGATAACTCACTGGATAAAATAATTAAATGTATAGAGAATAATGAAAGTTTTGTATTAGATGCAGGAGCAGGTTCTGGGAAAACATGGTCTTTAATTGAAACTATAAAATATATAATTGAAAATAATTCAGAGAATTACAACCGATTAGCTAAAAATTTGGGATGTATAACTTATACCAATGTTGCAGTTGAAGAAATAAAAAAAAGAATTGGAGAAAATGAAATTCTAGTAGTTAACACTATACATGAGTTTTTATGGGATATAATAAAACAGTTTCAAATGGAGTTGAAGGAAATAATAGTTAATCTGCATCAAGAAGTTAATGATCTAAGTGAATTTAGTATTGATTATAGAAATTATAGAGATATTAAAAAGGGTATAATTTCTCATGATGATGTAATAGAAATATCATCTGAATTATTTGCAGCACACAGAAAACTGCAGCAATTATTTATAGATAAATATCCTGTTATTTTAGTTGATGAGTATCAGGATACTCATCAGGAAGTAGTAAATATTTTTTTAGATTTAATTAATAATAATATTAGTGAAAATCTCTTTACTGTAGGATTTTTTGGAGATTCTCTTCAGAGTATATACGATAAAAGAACAGCAAAAATCACTGAAAATGATAAACTGAGCCATATAACTAAAGAAAGTAATTTTAGATCAGCAGAAGAGATTATTAACTTATTAAATGTGATTAGAACAGATATTGAACAGTTTCCAGCAGGTAAAAACAAAAGTATTCAAGGGTCAAAACATTTTATTTATAATGATCAGGACGATGATAAAAATGAAATTTTCCAGGGTGTTAAAAATAAATTAGAAAGTGACTGGGGTTCTCTAAAAGTTTTCTTTCTAACTTATAAAAGAATAGCATCAAATTCAGGATTTAGAAATTTATTTAAGTATTATAAAAGATTTTATGAATATTATGAATTCAAAGAAAAATTATTTGAAAAAGAATGTCCAATAATTACATTTTTAGCTGACAGGGTTGAGAAGAATGTAAGTTATTACGAAAATAATAATATATTCAGTTTTATGGAGAATATAGATTTTAATTTTTTAACTAATCATGACAAAATTAAGTTAAAAAGAATAATGGACAAGTTAATCGAAATTAGAGATACTGGCAAAGTTAAAGATGTTTGGAATTTTGCATTTGATAAAAAATTATTTGTAAAAGGCGATAAAATAGTAAATTTTCAAAAAGATTTTGAGCAAAATACTGAGAAGAAACAATTTTTCAAAAATATTATGAGATTAGATTATGAGGAAATTATAAATTTTTATAATTATAATGAAAATGATTCAGTTTTTTCTACTCAACATGGAACTAAAGGTGAAGAATATGAAAATGTATTATTAGTAATTATGGATAGAAACTGGAACAAATATAATTTTGCAGAATATTTAACTGGTGATTTAAGTGAGTTAAAAGATTCAATTTATCAAAGAACTCAAAATCTTTTTTATGTAAGTTGCTCTAGAGCTGTGAAGAATTTAGCTGTTTTATATTTAACAGATATAAAAGGGAATGGATTATCTCGTGTTAAAGACTGGTTTGGAAATGAAAATGTTATTTCAGTAAATGAATTTTTAATTTAGATAAAAAAAGATGGGGTGGAACTGTGAAACAATATTTCAAAAGCAACTATGATCAAATTAATTATCCTATTGGAAATGAAGAGAATCCTGGTCTGCGTAATGCACAGCTTGGAGCAATCCATTCAATTTCTTCTTTTTTTACATTAAACCAAACTAAACCAGCACTTATTGTTATGCCTACAGGTTCGGGCAAAACAGCTGTCTTGACTATGGTACCTTTTGTCTTAAAATCAGAAAAAGTATTAGTAGTTACTCCTGCTAAAATGGTAAGACAGCAAATAACTGAAGAATTTTCATTATTAAAGACTTTAGAGAAAGCAGAAGTTTTTACAGAGGGAATCTCCAAGCCAGAAGTATATGAGATGAAACATAAATTTGAAAATGAAGATTTAGAATCAATAAAAAAAGCTGATGTTGTAGTTGCAACTCCGATTTGTGCTTTATCTTTAACCAATAATGATCAATTTAAAAAACTTTTTGATTTAACATTAATAGATGAAGCCCACCATGTCCCTGCAAAAACATGGACCGAAATATTATTAAATATGGCACACAGCAAAAAAGTATTATTTACGGCTACACCTTTTAGAATGGATGACAAAGAAATTAAAGGCGAAATAGTTTATAATTACCCCTTATCAAAAGCATACAGAGATGGAATTTTCGGTGAAATTAAATATATTCCAGTAAAAAGAGCAGAAGAAAAAGATGAATTGATTTCTAAAAAAGCTGAAGAAGTATATTTTTCAGACCGGGAACAGGGGAATAATCATTTTTTAATGGTTAGAGCAAAATCAAAGCCTAAATCTAAAAGATTAGAAAAACTATATAAAGAGAATACAGAATTAAAACTAAAACGAGTTGACAGTTCTATGGCAAAATCAACTGCTCAAAAAGCAATAGATCAATTAAAGGCTGGAGAATTAGATGGTATAATATGTGTTAATATGCTGGGGGAAGGATTTGATTTTCCAAATTTAAAAATTGCAGCGGTTCATGATCCCCACAAATCATTAGCTTCTACCCTTCAATTCATTGGTAGATTTGCAAGAACAAATGCTCCTGATATTGGTACTGCTAAATTTATTGCGATGAATGATAAAGAATTAAAAATAGAAAATAAATCTTTATACACTAAAGATGCCATATGGCAGGAAATGATAATGGATTTAAGTGAAGAAAGGGTTGAAGAGGAAGAAATACAGAAAAACTATGTCAGCAATTATGTAGCTCAAGACTCTGAAGGTGTCGATGAGAGTCAATTATCTCTATATGGAATTAAAACTAATTTACATGCTAAAATATTTCGAGTAGAGAATTTTAATATTGAAGCTGAATTTCCAGCTGAATGCGCAATAAAATTTGGACCTCATGTCAACGAAGAAGAGAAAACAGTTGTTGCTGTTGGAAGAAATTATATGACTCCAAAGTGGTATAAGGGTAGAAGTATACAGGATGAAGAAAACTCATTATATATTATCCATTATCAGGAGAGTACAAAACTGGTCTTTATTTATTCTCAACTAAAAAGTGAATCTATATATGAAAAAATAATTGAATCTTTTGCTGGTGAATATAAAAAGATATCAAGATACCAAATGCATAGAGTCTTAGCTAATTTAAAGAGTACTGAAATGTTTAATACTGGAATGCAGCATCGCTTTAACGAATCTGGTGAATCCTATCGCATAACTTCTGGTTCAAATACCAGTCAAAATATTGCCCCCAGTACCGGCAAAATGTATTCAGCAGGTCATGTCTTTTGTAAAGCTGTTCTTGGAGGAAAGGAAATTACAATTGGTTACAGCAGTGGGTCAAAAATCTGGAGCAGTTCTTATGGTAGTTTGCAAGAATTTGTTAGTTGGTGTAATTTTAATGGAAAAAAGATTGTTGATTCAGCTGTAGAAGTAAAGACTAATACTAATTTTGATTATCTGCCTATTCCTAAAAAATTAGATGAATATCCTGATAATATTTTTTTAGCATCGTTTCCTGGTGAAGTTTATACTAATCCTTATCCTATTTATTCTAGAGAGGATAATAAAAAAATAGGCTTAATTGTTGATCTAAATATTTTAATAACTGAATCAGAGTCTGAAGATGAAATTGAGGTAGAATTTAAACTTGAAGACTATAAACAAATAATTAAATGTGATCTTGAAGGAGTTTACAGCTCCAGTGAAAGTGAAATTTATATTATGGCAGGTAGAAATAAAATTGAACTTGCAGATTATTTAAATGAATATCCACTTACTTTTAAAACTACCGATGATAAAATGATTACAGGAGATGAAATAATTGTTGGTGATCCAGAGTCAATTTCTTTTTCAAAAGATAGTATAAAAGTTATTGAGTGGGATCTTTATAATACTGATGTAAGTTCAGAAGTTGAAGTAGAAGCAGATGGAATCAATTCAATCCAGGACACATTAAGAGAAATTTTATTAGAAGATGAAATATTTGATTATGTTATTTTTGATCATGCGACAGGTGAGATAGCTGACTTTATAGCTGTGGAAGAAAAAGAAAATAAGTTTAAACTTTCTTTGTTTCATGTTAAAAGCAAAAGTGCGGCAAACTATAATAGCAGTTTAGGTGATGTATATGAAGTTAGCGGGCAGGCAGTAAAATCAGTAATTTGGCTAAAAAGCAAAAGTGTTCTATTAGATAAGATAAGGCAGAGAAGAAAATCAGAACACTGCCATTTCATTAAAGGCAATTATGATAAATTTCGAGAAGAATTTAGAACAGCTGATAAAGCTTTTAGAGCAAAAATTGTTATTGTTCAACCTTCAATTAGCAAGGGGCAGGAAATGCCATTTAAAATCCAAGAAGTTTTAGCAGCTTCTGAATATTATATTAAGCGTGGTGGCAAGGTGAATGATTTTAAAATCTGGGGAAGTGAGTAAGATTAGTATTTATTTAACAATTTATTAATTGAATCGCATATTATTTTAAAGGAAGGTGATTTATTATTTCGAAATCTAAAAAACGAAATTTCAATCTTTTTTTAATCAAAAAGAATTATGAAGAAATTAGTTCAATTTATCATTGCAATTTAAGTTAATTTATATCTACATAATATTAGTATTTTTATTCAGATTAAAATATGAGCTGCAGGATAAAAAATAAAAAAAGGGAGTGGAAGAAATGCAGAAAGATTTTCATTATACTGCAATTTTTGTTTTATGTCGTTTGGCAGGAATGAAAAGTAAATATGCTGAAAAAGTAGCCTATTCTTCACAACAAGTTGATGATGCAGTTTATGACCATGCTTTGAAATTTGATGATGGGGATATTTTTCATCAGACTCAGTCTGCACATAAGGAATTGAGCTTTATTAGTAGTTCAGATGTTAACGAATCTTTTAATATCTGGCTTCTTTTTCACTTTCTTCCAGCAGCTGAAGATAATAAAAATAAATTTATGACAGAGCCAGAGTCTAGAACTGTTGAGCTATTAAAAGAAGATATTTTAAATTCAAATAATCAAAATATAATTTTATATCGATTGGGTATTTTTCTTCATCTATATGCTGATACGTATAGTCATCAGAATTTTAAAGGTTTCTATGATCAATATAATTTAATAGAATTATTAGATGGTGTTGAGGAACTTTCCATAAAAGATAAAATGAAAAAAGTAGCTACAAAAATTTCTCCCTGGTTATTCCCGATAGGTCATGCTCTTTCGGTGAAAAATCCTGATATTCCTTATGCAAAATGGAAATATGGAAGAGATTCTAAGCCGGTAGAAGTAAATAATTTAGAAGAGCGTTTCCTTACTGCTGCCAAAAATATTTTTATTTTTGTTAGAGAATTTTTATTGAAAAATGATGAGTTTGGTAAAGCTGTTAAAGAAGAAAATTTAGATTTTCGCATCTCAGAAATTAAAGATACTTTAAGTTTTAAAGGTTCCCTGGAAGCAAGATATAATAATTGGTTGGATAAAATTCATAATAATTATTTTGCTTTTAATGATTTTGATAGTAGAGATAAAAAATTAAGTTATGATGATCGCGAATGGTTTAAAGAAGCTGTAAAAGTAAAAAAATGCAAAATATTTTCTTTAGAAAGATTGAAACAGCAGGCTTATAATTATAATAAATTTTATAAAAAAGAAAATTTTGATCAGGCCGATTGGACTTTATACATGAAAGCAGCTGCCAAACATAAATATAAAGTTGTGCATGAGATTTTACCAGAGGCGGGATTAAATGTAGGTTGATGATAAAATTTAATTGTTTCAGATAATCCCTTGTATGATAGAAAGATTAGTTAATATAATCTTTTCTATATAGAAGGGGCTTTTTTATGTTTTGAAAAATTAATATTTGGAAGAAATAATAACCTTAAAAAATTCAAGCTGTTTAATAGCTAATTTTGTCGAATGCATTGAAATGATACCAAAACTGGGATATAATGAATTTGGAAATTATTATATTTTTATATAGTATTTATAGTATCTGATAAGTTAAAGACGGAAAGGTGATACAATGCCAGAAAAGAAATCAATACCACTTTCAGTACCCAACCTATCGATGGACATAGTTGAAAACATAAAAGACACCATAGAATCAGGCTGGGTCTCAACAGGTGGTAAATTTATAAAAGAGTTTCAGGAGAAAATGGAAAAGTACTTAAAGGTAGATCGAGCAGTTGCAGTTCAGAGTGGAACAGCCGGTTTACACCTGGCAATGAGAGTTTTAGGAGTAGACCGTGAGCATGAAGTAATAGTTCCCACAGCAACCTTTATCGCAGCAGTCAATCCAGTTACCTATCTGGGAGCAGAACCTGTATTTATGGATTGTGGACATGATATTAACATTGATCCAGATAAATTAGAATCATTTTTAGAGGGTCAATGTAAAATGGTTGATGGTAAGGTAATTAATAAAAAAACAGATAAAGAAATAAAAGCTATAGTAGTAGTTCATGTTTTTGGTAATCCAGCTGATATGGAAAGAATAATGGAAATTGGAGCTAAATATAATCTAAAAGTAGTAGAAGATGCAACAGAAGCTCTCGGTTCTTATTATACTTCCGGTAAATATCAGGGTCAGCACTGTGGAACAGTAGGCGATATAGGAGTCTATTCCTTTAATGCCAATAAGATAATCACTACCGGTGGTGGAGGTATGATGGTTTCCAATCACCCTGAGCTTTTAGAAAAGGCCTCATTTTTAGGAGTGCAGGCTAAAACAGACCCATTATACTATCAGCATGATGAAATAGGATATAACTACCGGATGACCAATATTCAGGCAGCCTATGGAACAGAACAGATAGACAGACTGGAAGACTTTATAGCTACTAAAAAGAAAAATTATAAGCTTTACAAAAAAGCAATAGAGGAAATAGATGGTTTAAGCTTATTACCTTTCAACCAGGGAACAAGAGCCAATCACTGGTTTTATGCTGTAACAGTTGATCAGGATCAATACGGAATCGATAGAGACGAGCTTTTAAGAAAGTTAAATGAGGTTAATATCCAGGCCAGACCTCTCTGGGGATTGATTCATCAGCAGAAACCCTATCTTGATAATCAGGCCTATCAGATAGAAAAGGCTGAGCATTATGTAGATCATTTAATTAATATTCCCTGTTCTTCGAACTTAACTGAAGAAGAGGTAGAGATAGTAGTGGAGTGGTTAAAAGAGTTTAGAGATTAGATGAGGAGTGATTAGATGTTTGAAAAATTATACAAGCTTTATACAAAACCCAGGTTAATAATTTTAGACCTAATTCTAATTAATCTGGCAATGCTTTTAAGTTTTTTCTTAAGATTTGATTCAGCCTGGTTTCAGTACTTAGACTTTAGATATTTTATTTCTATCACAGCAATCAGTTTTTTAATTTTGTTTTTCTCCAATTTATATAACAAGATGTGGCAGTATGCCAGTATGGCCGAACTATACTCAATTTTAAAGATCACTGCAATAATAAATACAGCTTTTATAATCTATCTATATTTTTCAACAATTTCTTTTCCCCGCAGTATAGTTATCATCAACGGTATGACAGAAATCTTTTTTCTGGGAGGCTCCCGCTTTGCCTTAAGAATCTTGAGGGATTACATAATCAGTCAGAACAGCCACGGAGCTAAAAACAGAGTCTTAATTATTGGAGCCGGTGATGCTGCTGAAATAATAATCAGAGAAATGCAGAAACACCCGGAGCTGGAAAAAGAAATAGTGGGTCTAATCGATGATGATCCGGCTAAAAAGAATTTAGAAATTCACGGTAAAGAGGTGTTGGGTGATCGAAATAAGATTCCAGAGATCATAGAAGACTATGCAGTTGATCAAGTAATTATAGCTATCCCTTCTGCAGAGGGTAATACTATCAGAGAATTTTATGAGCTGAGCAATAAAAAAGATGTAAAAGTAGAGATAGTACCTGGAGTTTATGAAATCTTAAATGGAGATGTTAATTTAAGTCAGATTAGAGAAGTTAAAGTAGAAGACCTTTTAAGAAGAGAACAGGTTGACTTAATAGATGATGAGATATCTGCTTATCTAAGAGACCGGACAATCTTTGTTTCTGGTGGTGGAGGCTCTATTGGATCTGAACTCTGTCGGCAGCTGGCTAAATTTGAACCTGAGGAAATAATAATCTTTGATATCAATGAAAATAATACCTACTTTTTAGAATTAGAACTAAAAGATCAGTATCCAGAGCTTAAAGTAACCTCTATTATCGGCAGCATCAGAGACAGAAATAAATTGGAGCAGATTTTTGCTGAATACAGACCTGAAGTTGTATTCCATGCTGCCGCTCACAAACATGTACCTTTAATGGAGACAAGCCCGGAAGAGGCTGTTAAAAATAATATCCTGGGGACCAAAAAGCTGGCAGAAACAGCTGCTAAATATTCAGTCAGACGCTTTGTTTTAGTTTCGACTGATAAGGCAGTTAATCCGACAAATGTAATGGGAGCTTCCAAAAGAGCAGCCGAAATGGTAGTCCAGTCAATTAGTAGAACCAGTAAAACAAAATTTATGGCAGTTCGTTTTGGCAATGTACTGGGCAGTGATGGCAGTGTAATCCCTCTCTTTAAAAGACAGATTGCAGAAGGTGGTCCTTTGACAGTTACCCATGAAGAGATTACAAGATATTTTATGACTATCCCCGAAGCCTCTCAGCTTGTCATTCAGGCAGGTGCTCTCGGTAAAGGGGGAGAAGTCTTTGTTTTAGATATGGGAGAGCCGGTGCGTATCTTAGAGCTGGCTGAAGACTTAATTTCTCTGTCAGGACTTACTCCTTATGAGGATATTGAAATAGATATTGTAGGTCTAAGACAGGGAGAAAAGCTCTACGAAGAGCTTTTATGTGATACAGAAGACAGCTCACCGACAGAACATGAGCGGATTTTTATCAATGATTTAGAAGCAGTAAGTAAAAGTAAAATTAATAGCTCGCTTAATAAGCTTAAATATTATGCAGAAAAAAGAAATAAAAATGATTTAATTGCTGAACTGGTGGAGCTGGTAGATACTTATCAGCCAAGAAGGGACAATGTAGAAAAAATTGACTTTGGAAGGGAAAAAGATACTTAGAAAAGGACCTAATCTTTTAACAGCATTCTTAGTTCTAATAATTATTCTGACCTTTACCTTTAGTCTTTCAGCGGCAGAAGATTATCCTGAATTAGAAGGCTGGTGGCTGCCCTCTACAGGATCTTTTAACGGTCACTGGGATTTGGGAGTGGGAGCTCATTTCTGGAATGACCATTTTACTCTGCGTAATTTACAGCTGAGAACAGTTTTTGATCTAGCTCCCGGCTTACGTTTTAATTCTATTATCCGCTCCAACAAAGTTTTTGATAATCTGGATGGTTTTGAACCTACCTTTGACCAGTTATTTTTAGAAGCCTATGGCTTTCATTACAGTGATTATGGTAAGTTTTCAGGCAGCTTAAAAGCTGGTAAGATGCGTTACCTTCGTTTTCCCGAACCTGATTTGATCTCCCGTTTTGACCATGTACCTGGAACTGAAGATTTGAGGATAGATGGAGCTGAAACTGGTTATAATGGGCAGATGTTGACTTTAGACTATCAGACTGATTTAGGCTTAGGCTATCACCTGACTGGTATTAACTGGGACTATGGTGAGCGAGATGGTAGCAACTGGATTGAAAACTATGTCTATTACCGTGACCGCTGGGGAGCAATTGATTTTGAGGGTCGAGTTGGGCTTTTACCCTTAAGACATGCTGCTGGCTCCAATCCAGGTGCAGGTAGTCACCTGGGTGAAAGCGGGCCCGGCTACAATCTCTTTTTAGGTGCTAACTGGCGGGCTTATAAGGTTGGTTTTTTATATGAGAATATAGAAAATGGAAGAATTAATGAGCGTGATATCAGAACCGGGATCATGGTTGAGTTTGCCTTTTCTAAAGTTACTGATATCCTGGGCTCACTACGCTTTGATTATACCCGCAGTCCCGAAGGCTTTGTCACCCATATTCCACTTGCCAGTGGAGAATTTGGTTATGCTAAAGAAAAGCCAGCTAATTCTGAACTGGTAGGAGAAATAAAAGCAGAAAGAGTAATCACCTACTGGCAGAACGGTCAGGGAAGAAACTTCTACGAACATACCCTTTCCAAATGGGGTAATACAGATCCAGCAGAGACTGCAGTTGTGATGGATGCTGATAGCTGGTATTTAAAATTAGAAGCCTTAGTCAGCCCTCACACTTCCTTTTCCAGCAGGGATGATTTAGTTCAGTGGGAAAATAGCCGCCAGGGGCCGGCACAGCTTGCTCAGCCAGTGACATATAAGTTTTATAAATAGAAAAACTAAACTGTTGCAATACAATAGTATTGCGGTAGTTTCATCTGATGCTGCTGTAGATGATACAGTAGTTATTTTTTTAGATATTGTGGAGATGCTTTCATAAATTTTAAGGCGGGAGCTTTGTGGGGAGAAACCGCAGGGTTATCGCCCTGCTAAAAAATAATTATATCAGGTCTGTACTTAGTGATTTCTTTATTTTTAAATTATTAATTTTCTA
>Ga0163225_100120_pt1 | contig 24697 bp, 26 predicted proteins | sample MSEWel2016_04_06_2_FD_113145 | JGI IMG/M metagenome (GOLD analysis project Ga0163225, IMG submission 113145) | Subsurface microbial communities from deep shales in West Virginia, USA - MSEEL Well Study Marcellus 5H_2016_04_06 ... | reverse complement strand
TTTTAGTGAGATGGCAATTATTGTGGAATTGTTCATCGGAACAACGGCTAAAAATAGAAGCCATGAGTAATGAAATAGATATGACTATATGTTTGGGGAGTTCTTGTTTTTCGCGAGGGAACCGATATACCATGGAGTTGGTAAAGGGCTTTTTGAAAGAACACAGCCTGCAGGATCGGGTATTCTTTCATGGCGACCTTTGCGACGGACTTTGTGAGCAGGGGCCTATTCTAAAAATAAACGGTGAGATATTCAGGAATGTTACCTCAGACAATATTTATGAAATTCTCAGTGACTTTTTCTCTCGTGAGGATATTGGTTAAAAACGAATCTGATTTTTATGGCTCAGTTGATTCATGTCGATCCCGATAAGTGTAATTTAAGTCTTACCTGTATTCGGGTTTGCCCCGCCAAAGCGATTCGCATTGTTGACAAACATGCCGAAATAATACCGTCACGTTGCATTGGCTGCGGAAACTGCGTGACGATGTGCGCTCAAAATGCCATTGAAGTAAGGGACGAGAAAAAACGTGTCCGGGATCTTCTGGATGGCGATACTCCTGTGGCTGCAATCTGCGACCCTACTATTTCTGCTGAGTTTGTGGATATTTCAGATTACCGGAAGTTTGTGGGTATGATTCGTTCTCTGGGTTTTTCTTATGTCATGGAGGGTGCTTTTGGGGTGGATTTGGTTTCTTTTCGTTATCGGGAGTTGCTCTACAATTTCCAGGGAAAATATTACATCAGCACCAACTGTCCGCCTGTTGCTTTGTATGTTGAGAAGTATCATCCTGAGCTGTTGGATAATCTGGCACCCATTGTGCCTCCCTATGTAGCTATGGCGAAGGTTACACATAAAATGTACGGAGCAAATACTAAAATAGTTTACATCAGCGCCTGTGCTGCAGCCAAAGATGATGTCCGTTATTTTAAAGGAGACGGCAAAACCGATGCGGTTCTTTCTTTTTTGGAGTTGCGCGAGATGTTTGCGGAGAATCATGTGACAGAAAATTCAGTTAAATTTAGCGACTTTGACCCGCCAATCGGCAGGAAAGGTGGATTGTTTCCCATCAATCGGGGATTGCTGCAGGCGGTAGATATCAATCAGGATTTACTGAGTGCGAGTATCATTATGACCGAGGGACGCAACAATTTTCTGCAATCTCTTCAGGAGTTTAAGACTGAAATCGGACTCCAGCAACATCTTGACCTGTTTTATTGCGAGGGATGTATTATGGGGCCCTGCACCTCGCCCGGAGGAAAGAAGTTTTTCCGTCGTTCGCAGGTAATTAAGTATGTTAATAAGCGTCTGAAGGATTTTGATTACGAAACATGGCAAAAACAAATAGAATCATTCAGAGATCTGGATTTGAGCCGGTCCTTTAGGGAAATGGATCAACGGTTGCCTTATCCTGCCGAAAGTGAGATTCAACGGGTGTTGCATGAAATGGGTAAAAGCAAAGTGGAAGACCAGCTGGGCTGTGGTGCCTGCGGATATCCTTCCTGTCGCGAATTTGCTGTGGCTTATTGTCAGGGATTGACCAATTATGAGATGTGCTATACTTACACCATTCATAAGATGCATACCTACATTGGAAAACTGAATGCGACCAATGAAAAACTCAAAAAAACCAAAGAAGCTTTAAAACTGAGTGAAGAAAAAGCCAGGGAGGAGGAAAAACTGGCTCGTCTGGCCGCTGAAACCACCACCGCAATGCTTAATAAAATAAGGGCAGGGGTGGTTATTGTGGATGCGAATATGAAGATCATTGAGTCGAATAACAGTTTTGTTGAGATGCTTGGCGAAGATGCACGGCAGATCAATGAAACCATTCCCGGACTTAAAGGGGCCGAGCTGGCTGCACTGGTGCCATTTCCCAAACTTTTTTCTTCCGTGTTGAAGTCGGGGCAGGATTTACTCAACCGGGACACCTCTGTTGGTGATTCGGTTGTTAATGTGTCGGTGTTTACCATTGAGAAAAATAAGATTGTGGGGGGGATTATTCGTGACCTCACAGCTCCTGAGGTAAGAAAGGAAGAAGTGGTAACCAGAGCCAGAGAAGTGATTCGTGAAAATCTGGAAACCGTTCAGCAGATCGCTTTCCTCCTGGGCGAAAGTGCCTCTAAAACAGAAAAAATTCTGACCTCCATCATTGAAGCTCAAAAGCTGGGAAGTCGCGATGATTCAGGCATTACCAATAAGTAGTAATTTGATTTTTCTCTGTCATGCATTTACCCGAACAAAATATTTATCTGGATATTTTTTGTGAACAACGCGATCACGAGGGCGAAGCCATTTGTGGGGACGTTTTTCTTTCACGGAGGGTGCGTGAGGAGGGGAGAACCATTGTTGTATTGTCCGATGGAATGGGCTCTGGAATTAAAGCCAATGTTCTGGCTTCTCTGACCGCTTCTATGGCCATAAACTTTACAATTGAACACCGGGAGGTCCGAAAAACTGCAGAAATAATTATGAATACGCTGCCGGTTTGTTCCATTCGAAAAATTAGTTACTCCACATTTACCATTGTAGATATGGAAGACAATGGGCAGACTACAATTGTGGAATACGACAATCCATCCTGTCTGTTGCTTCGAAACAACTGTGAGTTCGATCCGGGATGGGAAAATCTGGAGCTGGAGTCGGAACGGCATAAAGGGAAGATTATTCGTACCTGCAGTTACATGGCCCAAAAGGAAGACCGGATTGTGTTCTGGACAGATGGAATAATTCAGTCAGGAATGGGCACCCGTTCTTTCCCTTTCGGATGGGAACGTTCCGGAGCCGTTGGTTATGTGATGAAAATACTTGGTAATGAGCCCTATATTTCTGCAACAAAAATGGCCCGAAAGATCACCAACATGGCCGGGCTGCATGATGGCGAAAGTCCCAAAGATGATACCTCGTGTGGGGTGATTTATTTTAGGGAACCCCGTAAATTATTATTGGTATCAGGTCCTCCTTTTGATGAACGTCATGACCTTGATTTTGCGTTGAAAGTTCAGCGTTTTAGTGGGAAAAAAATCATTGCCGGAGGAACCACTGCCGAGATAGTGGCCCGCGAACTTGCTCTCAGGTTCGATGCCGGAATGGAATCTACCGATCCCGAGCTGCCGCCTGTTTCTTATGTGGAGGGCATGAATCTGGTGACTGAGGGAATTCTTACCTTGGGTAAAGTGGCCCGCATTATGGAAAACTACCATCGTGACACCAGATTGGGCAATGGTCCTGCCGATCAGATTATCAGAATGCTTCTTGAGAGTGACCGGATTCATGTGCTGAACGGGACCCGGATAAATGTAGCCCACCAGGATCCCAGCCTGCCGGTGGAGCTGGAGATCCGGCGTTCGGTGATTAAGCGTATTGTTCATCTTCTTGAAGAGCAATTTTTAAAGGAAGTGGACTTGGAATATATGTAGTCATTGCATGAAAATATTTATGTCAGGTTTTTAAAATAAGACTGAAAACCATAGGGTTTTCTTGAAGCTGTCAATATGTGGTTATTTGAACAGTATGTTAAATAGTTTTAAATTTAAATTGAGACTTTATTTCCCGGCAAATTGGTTTTTGTTGGTCTTATCCTTCATTCCTGCAATAATTTAGACTAGATATATATTACAAACCGTGCCTTTTTTTATTTTTTATAATCGTTAAAAATTGTAAGTTCGTGTGTTGATTATTGAAAAAATTCTTTAATTGGCAATGTGATAGTATGCAATTGATTATCAATAATTTATTGTTGTTTTGGGCTTAAGTTTATAGTCACGTGTGTATTTATAGAGATTGCTTCGGGCCGAGCCCTCGCAATGACGCTTTTTCACGTTTATATGGAAGAGGTTGGCAGATGGCAGGGCGGAGAAGCCGCCCTGCCATCTGCCAACCTCTTCTCTGTCACCCGGAGGTTCCGTCATTGCGAGGGCCATGCCCGAAGCAATCTCTAAAGTCAAAAATGCTACTTTAAACTATAGCCTTGTTTTGATATTGCTTTAAATGAAAATAAGTAGATTACTTGAGGTTTTGGACGGAGAACTCGTCTGTGGCGAACGGTTTCTTGAAAAAGAAGTGTTGTGGGGATTCGCAAGTGATTTGATGAGTGATGTTTTGACATTGGATACCGACAAATTGGTTTTGGTAACCGGATTAAATAATTTACAAACAATTAGAACTGCTGAAATGGCAGATATTGAGTGTATTGTATTTGTCAGGAACAAGAGAATTCTTCCACCCATGATTGAGATTGCCTCGGAGCATGAAATGGTTTTGATTGAGTGTCGGTTCTCCTTGTTTGGGGCTATAGCCCGACTGCATGAGGCCGGACTTAAGCCTGTTTATTGAATTTGTATTATGAAATTTAAATATGAAATAGAAGGGGGTAATTTTTCGAAAGCGGGAAATGCCAGTAGTGCAGTAAAAAAAATATTGAAACAATTGAACGTTCCTCCGGGAATTATCAAGAAACTGGTGGTTGCACTATATGAGGGAGAAGTGAATGTGGTAGCTCATGCCTGGAACGGTTGCATTCATGTAGATATTGAGGCCGACCGGATTTTTGTATCCATTGAAGATGTGGGACCGGGTATTCCGGATATCGAACAAGCCATGCAGGAGGGATATTCTACTGCTTCGCAGGCTGTGCGGGAAATGGGTTTTGGAGCCGGAATGGGCTTACCCAATATGAAAAAGAATGCGGATATTCTTAATGTGATAAGCGAGGTGGGGAAAGGCACCACTGTTGAGATCACAACATTTTTAAAGTAACAGAAATCAATGATTGAAAGCGGGTTTTATCATGCATTAAAGGTTGATGAGGACAAGTGTTTTGGTTGTACCCACTGTATGAATGTTTGTCCTACTGCTGCCATTCGAATTCGGAATGGAGTTGCCTTTATCAGGCCCGACTGGTGTGTGGATTGCGGAGAATGTATGCGGGCATGCCCGGTAGATGCTATTTTTGTTGAACAGGACGACTTTGATAAGATATTTCAATACAAATGCCGGGTGGCTTTGGTACCTGCGGTTCTCATTGGACAATTCCCGGAAAAGGTCACCGAGGCAGAAATTTTCTCCGTAATGCGGGAGCTGGGCTTCACTCATGTTTTCCAGACTGAGCATACCTCAGGAATAATTACAAGGGCGATGATTGAAGCTGCTCGCGATTCAGAAGAAAAACCTGTTATCTCTTCTTTTTGTCCGGCAATTGTTCGATTGGTTCAGATTAAATTTCCATCTCTGTTGGATCAGGTATTGGCCATTAAGCCACCAATTGATGCTTCTGCCGTCTATTTCAGGAAAAGGTTGGAAGATGAGGGTATCCCATCCGAAGACATTGGAATCTTTTACATTACTCCCTGTGCTGCCAAAATTGCTGCTGTAAAAAGCCCGGTCGGAGAAGAAAAATCGCCTATCGATGGTGTCATCAATATGCAGTTTATCTACAATAAAATATATAAGCTCATCAAATCCAGACATGAAACCAGTAGTATTTCTCCCGGAGAGATGCTGCCATTGCTGAGCCCCGGGGCTATAAAATACAGCCTGACCGGTGGTGAAGCTTCCCGAATGGAGGGGCGATGCCTGGCCATTGATGAAATCCATAATGTTATTGAGTTTCTCGAAAAACTGGAACACGATGAAATTGAAGGGGTGGATTTTCTGGAGCTTAGAGCTTGCGATCAAAGTTGTGCCGGCGGAGTTTTGGTAGGGGGAAACCGGTTTCTTACTACCGAACGGCTCAATAAGCGGGCAAAAAGGTTTGAGGGGGTTGCTGATATTCCTGCGGATATTAAGGCTTACACGCATTTTATGGCTGATAATCTGGACATAGGGCTGTTGGAACCGCGTTCCATGATGGCCCTGGATGAAGATATGGGCGAAGCTATGCGGAAGATGCAACAGGTGCGTCATCTGATGTGTTTTTTGCCGGGGATTGATTGTGCTGCCTGCGGAGCACCTAATTGCCAGAGCCTTGCCGAGGATATTGTGCGAAGAGAAGCTCAACTGTCTGCATGTGTCTTTATTCAGAGAATGATGGAGAAGCACAGCAAGTTAAGTGGTGAACATGCATTGAAGATAATCGAAAAGGTATGGGGCAAAAACAGGTTGGATAAGGATTGTAAGAAAATAGGGGCCAAGAATGAATCGAATTTGGAGCTCTGATTCTTTGAAATGTTTAGCGACAATTTAAAAAATAGTCTTATGACTGTAAATGATATCGTAAGGAAATTGAACTTAACCGTTTTTGGAGGAGATAAAGGTCTCAACCGGGAAATTGTCGGAGGTTACGTGTCCGACCTGCTGAGCGATGTGATGGGAAATGCGGCGGAGGGAGATGTGTGGGTCACTCTGCAAACGCATAAAAATGTGATGGCTGTGGCTTCTCTCAAAGATGTGGCGGCCGTGATCCTGGTAAAAGGGCTGAATCCGGATGAGGATATGCTGGAGCAAAGCCATGAAGAGGATATTCCGGTTTTGGGAACGGAATTGAAGACTTTTGAACTGGCTGGTAAATTGTATGCATTGATCAAGAAGAGGTAGATATGTTGAAAGAATTTCGTGCCGATTTGCACGTCCACACGGTGCTTTCGCCCTGTGGAAGTCTGGATATGAGCCCGGCACGAATTATTTCCGAAGCCAAACAAAAGCACATTGACATACTTGCTATCACCGATCACAACTCAACCCGCCAATGCAACGTGGTGATGGAGCTGGGCCGTAAAGCCGGAATTACCGTTTGGGGTGGGGCTGAAATCAATACACGCGAGGAGGTTCACTGTCTGGCGTTTTTTGATGAGGTGACCGCTCTTGAAGAGTTCCGGAAATGGCTGAACAGATGGTTGATAAAAATTAAGAATAAGCCGGATTATTTTGGCGATCAGGTATGGGTCGATGCAAAGGATAACATTTTGGGAGAGGAAGAGTGGTTGCTTATTGCAGCATTAGACCGGACCATTGACCAAAGTTATGAGGAGGTACACCGCCTGGGAGGCGTTTTTGCTCCGGCCCACATCGATAGGAAAAGCAACAGCCTAAACAGTCAACTGGGATTTGTTCCACCGGATATTCGTGCCGATGCGCTGGAGATAAGTCCTTCTGCCACGGTGGAATTGGTTGAAAAGAATGGCTGGAATAAGATAAAGCCATTGATTGCCGGTTCGGATGCTCATCAACCCGGGAGATTAGGGTTGAATATGACGCGATTGAAGATGGAAAATACCAGTCTTGAAGAGTTCAAAAAGGCATTGAATGGAGTGGATGGACGAAGTGTTGTTCCTGAAAGATTGCAGGAAAACCAGGGTTATCAATGACCGACCCTGGCTGGTGATCTGAAATCAGGTTTTATGAAGTTTATCTGAAAATAAGTGATTTAGAAATACTATGAAAGATTTATCCATGCACATCCTCGATATTGTCGAGAACTCCATTAAAGCCGGCGCAAAACAGGTAGAAGTGGAACTCCGGTATGCTGATAACCGTCAGGAGATAACCATCAGTGACAATGGATGTGGCATGGATGCGGAAATGGTTAAAAGAATTACCGACCCATATACCACCTCGCGCACTTCGAGGAAAGTGGGGTTGGGATTATCTTTGTTGAAGATGAATGCAGAGCAGACAGGGGGAAGCATAATGATTTCATCAGAGCAGGGCAGGGGCACCACTGTGAAAGCAGTTTTTATGACCAATCACATTGATTGTGTTCCTCCGGGCGATCTGGCTTCGTCGCTTTCGATTTTGATGACCGGTAATCCGGAAGTGAATTTTGTGATACGATTGATAAAGGACGATAATGTCTTTGAGGTTTCATCGGATGAAATAAACGAAGTGTTGGATGGTATTCCCATTTCACACCCAAAAGTCGGGGTGTTTGTCAGAAATATGTTGAAAGAAGTGTTTTAAGCGTATTAAATCCAGTGTGTTATGAGTAAAGTGAAAAATCTTCAGGATCTCAAAATAATGAGGGACGAACTGAAAGGTAAAATCAAGCTTAGAGAAAAAAGTGACCATCCTGAAAGTATGGTGCAGATTAAAGTTTCTATGGCGACCTGTGGCATAGCTTCGGGTGCTCGTGAAACGATGAATTATATGATTGATGAACTGGACAGTCAGGCCATTGATGCCGTTGTGACCCAAACCGGCTGCATGGGGTATTGCTACGCCGAGCCGACCATCGAAGTAACGCTACCCGGTGAGAAACCGTTGGTTTTTGGTAATGTGAATACCAAAAAGGCGTCCGAAATTATTGAAAAATATATTAAAAATGGCGAATTGGTGGACGGAATTATTCCTGATAGCTATGAAACCATCAATGATAAATAGTCTTTGCAAGGGGTTGTATAAATATTTACTAAAGCTTTTGCATTTTACCGGTTCCGGTCTTGTAAGTTATTGGTAATGAGGTTTTCCGCTGCGTTCGGAATAAAAAGAAACACGAAACCCATGATTTATTGGACAACCTCCTCTTTTTAAAGAGGTTGCCTTCCAGGTTAAAAGAAGAAAAGTTTATCCTTAAATGCCTTATATGGTTTTATAATAATATAATTGCTATGGCCAAATACAAAAATCATATCCTTGTTTGTGCAGGTACCGGTTGCCGGGCCTCTGAGAGCGAAGCCATTGCCGTCAATCTGAAACGCTTAATTGACGAAAACAATCTGGAAAACGACGTTCAGGTGGTACGTACGGGTTGTTTTGGGTTTTGCGAAAAGGGACCTGTGGTAAAGATGGTGCCCGACAATACTTTTTATGTCCATGTAACTCCCGACGATGCGGAAGAACTGGTGCTTGAGCATCTGATAAAAGGAAGGAAAGTGGAACGCTTGCTTTATGTGGATCCTGAAACCAAAGAACATGTGAGTGATTCCAAGCACATGGATTTCTATAAAAAGCAGATTCGCATTGCACTCAGAAACTGTGGCTTTATTAATCCCGAAAATATTGAAGAATTTATAGGACGTGACGGGTATAGTGCGTTGGGAACCATTCTGAATGAGATGTCGCCCGAGGCAGCCATTAAGGTGATAAAAGATTCAGGTCTTCGGGGAAGAGGAGGCGGTGGTTTTCCCACAGGGCTTAAGTGGGAAATCACCCGGAAATCGGAATCTGATCAGAAGTATGTGGTTTGTAACGCCGACGAAGGGGATCCGGGGGCATTTATGGATCGCTCTATTCTGGAAGGCGACCCCCATTCCGTGCTGGAAGCGATGGCAATTTGCGGATATTGCATTGGTGCCGATACCGGGTTGATTTACATTCGTGCCGAATATCCATTGGCCATCAAACGTTTGAAGATTGCCATTGATCAGGCCCGCGAATATGGATTGCTTGGGAACGATATCCTGGGTTCAGGATTTTGTTTTGATGTGGAAATCCGTTATGGTGCCGGAGCTTTTGTGTGCGGTGAGGAAACAGCGCTGATTCATTCCATGGAAGGGTTGCGTGGAGAACCCACCGTGAAACCGCCTTTCCCCTCGGTTAGTGGCTATAAAGGTAAACCCACCAACGTCAACAATGTGGAGACATTAGCCAATATTCCTGCCATTTTTCTGAAGGGTGCTGATTGGTTCAGAAAGATAGGAACGGAGAAAAGTCCCGGAACAAAGGTTTTTGCGTTGGCCGGAAAAATCAACAATGTGGGACTGATTGAGGTGCCGATGGGGACTACTTTGCGCGAGGTGATTTTTGATATTGGCGGTGGCATTAAAGGCGGAAAGAAATTTAAAGCGGTTCAGACCGGAGGTCCGTCCGGCGGATGTTTGACTGAAAAACACCTGGATTTACCTATTGATTATGATAGTTTGATTGCCAGCGGTTCCATGATGGGCTCCGGAGGGATGATTGTGATGGATGAGGACGATTGTATGGTTTCGGTAGCCAGGTTCTATCTTGATTTTACTGTGGAAGAGAGTTGTGGGAAATGTACTCCCTGTCGCATTGGTAACAAACGACTTTACGAGTTGCTCGAAAAAATAACCCTGGGTAAAGGTGAGGAGGGAGATTTGGTCCGGTTGCGTAATCTGAGTAATGTGATTAAGGATACGGCACTCTGTGGATTGGGGCAGACGTCGCCCAACCCCGTACTTTCGACAATGGACAATTTCCCTGAGGAATATGAAGCTCATGTGAAAGAGAGTAAATGTCCTGCCGGTCAGTGCCGGGCGCTGATGCAATATGTCATCAGTCCCAAGCTTTGTACCGGGTGTACGTTATGTGCGCGTGTTTGTCCGGTGGATTCCATTTCAGGTGATAAGAAGATGCCTCATTTTATCGATACTTCTACCTGTATAAAGTGTGGTGCCTGTATGGACAAGTGTAAGTTTGGTGCCATCAGCATTCAATAAATCGGGTCTGAAATTCTGAAAAAAAACCAGTTATGAATTTAGCTAAGTTAACTATAGATAATAAGCCGGTCGTTGTGGAAAAAGGAACTACAGTTCTTGAAGCTGCCAAATCCATCGGCATCAAAATTCCATCTTTGTGCTACATGAAGATGGACGATATGAATTTCGAGAATAAACCGGGTGGTTGCCGGGTTTGTGTAGTCGAGGTTGAAGGACGACGCAATCTGGCTCCTGCCTGTAAAACCGAATGTACCGACGGTATGGTGGTCAATACACATACAGTCCGGGTGGTAAATGCCCGCCGTACGGTTGTGGAACTGATATTGTCCGATCACCCCGCAGAGTGTCTCACCTGTGCCAAATCCGGGGAGTGCGAACTGCAGGATCTGGCACAAAATCTTGGTATTCGTGAAATTCATTATACCGGAGAACAGTCGCATTACAAGGGCGACCAGTCGCCGGCGATTATCCGCGAGATGGACAAATGCATCATGTGCCGCCGATGTGAAACTGCCTGCAATGAGGTGCAGACCGTCGGTGTTTTGTCGGCTGTGAACCGTGGATTTGAATCGGTTGTGGCGCCTGCTTTTGAAATGGATCTCGACCATTCTGTTTGTACATACTGCGGCCAGTGCGTAGCAGTTTGTCCCACAGGAGCATTAACTGAAAGAGATTATACCTGGAAAGTAATTGAGGCTTTGGTCGATCCCAACAAAACAGTGGTTGTACAAACCGCTCCTGCCGTTCGTGCTGCGTTGGGAGAATCGTTTGGTATGGAGCCGGGAACCCTGGTAACAGGCAAAATGGTTTCTGCCCTTCGGAAACTTGGTTTCGATTATGTATTTGATACTGATTTTGCAGCAGATTTGACCATTATGGAAGAGGGAACGGAGCTGCTGGATCGTCTGAATCGCCATTTGAGTGGAGATAAGGAGGTTAAATTACCCATTCTGACCAGTTGCTGTCCCGGTTGGGTGAAATTTTTTGAGCATCAGTTTCCTGAGATGATGGATGTGCCGTCAACAGCTAAGTCGCCGCAACAGATGTTCGGTTCCATTGCAAAGTCTTATTTTGCCAAAAAGATGAACAAGAAGCGCGAAGATTTGGTGGTGGTTTCGGTAATGCCTTGTCTGGCCAAAAAATATGAGTGTACCCGCGAAGAATTCTCGGTAAATGGCGATCCGGATGTGAACGTTTCTATTTCAACAAGGGAGCTGGCTCAGCTTATTCGTAATGCCAATCTGGATTTTGCTTCCCTGCCCGATGAAGACTTTGACCAGCCTCTGGGCGAATCTTCAGGAGCCGGGGTTATTTTCGGAACAACAGGTGGGGTAATTGAAGCAGCCGTGCGTACTGCCTATGAGTTGCATACCGGAAAAAATCTGGAAAAGGTTGATTTCAAAGAGTTACGCGGAATGGAAGGTTCCCGGAAAGCGACTGTCGATTTTGACGGTTTGAAACTCAATATTGGTATTGCACATGGACTGGGAAATGCCCGCAGGTTGCTGGAAGATGTTAAATCCGGTAAATCAGAGTTTCATGCCATTGAAATAATGGCATGTCCCGGCGGTTGTATTGGTGGAGGTGGCCAGCCCTATCATCACGGCAATGTGGATATTCTCAAGAAACGTCAACGGGCCATTTATGAAGAGGACAAAGGAAAACCCATCCGTAAGTCGCATGAGAATCCGTTTATTCAGGCGTTGTACAAAGAATTTCTGGGGAAACCAATGAGTGATTTGTCACACGAATTACTGCATACACATTATTTTGACCGTAAGAAGAAAGCTGAAGTTGAATAGGTCTGTAGCAAGTTGATAACTGTTCATTGATAATTGATAAAAGTTATGGCAAAAGTAAAAATACCCGAAAATAAAGTTCAGGAATTGAAGGACTTGTGTGCTCAATTTAAAAATGAACCCGGCGAATTGATAAACGTATTACATGGAGCCCAGGGAATGTTTGGCTACCTGCCTGCCGAAGTTCAGGAAATTGTGGCAGAGGGAATGAATGTTTCTTTAGCCCATGTGTATGGTGTGGTTACATTTTATTCGTTTTTTTCAATGTTGCCCAAAGGAAAACATCCCATTTCCATTTGTATGGGAACGGCCTGTTATGTGAGGGGAGCCGAAAAGGTGTTGGATGAGTTTAAGCGTCATCTGGATGTGAAAGTTGGAGATACCACACCTGACGGGAAATTCTCCCTGAGTTGTCTGCGTTGCGTGGGTGCCTGTGGCCTCGCTCCGGTGGTGACCATCGGAGAGCGCGTTTACGGACGTGTTTCGCCTGAAGATGTGAAGGGAATTCTCGGAGAGTACTAAGTTTAATGAGCGGCGGATTTGGAGCGGATCGGAACTCGCCGCTCCTATAAAAAACCGTAAAACCTTTCCGAAAACACCACATTCATCGTACCTTTAATCCCTTAAAGGTTTTGTTATGTCCGTAATATATCATCCTCAGAAATATAAGATTGAAGACCGTCCCATGCAGAATTTTATCGATTCTGATGAGATATGGGAAGCGCTCAGGCGAAATGAGAATCCCGCGCCGGAGAGGGTGCGTGAGGTTATTGCCCGTTCGTTGGATAAGCATCGTTTGTCGTTGGATGAGACGGCCGTATTGATCAATGCCAATACGCCCGAACTCATTGAAGAAATTAAGAATGGTGCCCGTGAATTGAAAGAACGGGTTTACGGAAAGCGGATTGTCTTGTTTGCACCCCTTTACATCGGAAACCTTTGCATAAATAATTGTGCGTATTGTGGCTTCCGAACCGACAACCAAAAGCAGAAGAGAATCACTCTTTCGTCTGAAGAAATCAAGGCAGAGGTAGAGATGCTGGAAGATTCGGGTCATAAGCGATTGATTCTGGTTTACGGAGAACACCCCAAATACAATGCTGAATTTATTGCCGAAACGGTACGCAATGTTTACAGCGTAAAAAAAGGCAATGGAGAAATCCGTCGGGTCAATATCAATGCGGCTCCAATGACCATTGAGGATTTTAAAATTGTGAAGGATGCAGGAATCGGGACTTACCAGGTTTTTCAGGAGACTTATGATCGAAATGCATATTTGAAAGTACATTTGGGGGGAAAGAAACGTGATTATGATTGGCGGATTACTGCATTGGATCGTGCCCAGGAAGCCGGAATCGACGATGTGGGAATTGGTGCGTTGCTGGGGCTTTACGATTGGCGATTCGAGGTGCTGGGCTTGTTGAGACATGTCAATCACTTTGAGGCGGTTTACAAGGTTGGGCCTCATACCATCTCATTTCCGCGCCTCAAACAGGCCTCCGGTTTTGATGTGAAGCCTGAATTCCGGGTGAGTGATGAGGAGTTTACCCGTCTGGTGGCCATTCTTCGGCTGGCAGTTCCTTACACCGGACTGATTCTTACGGCCCGCGAACCGGCCCACATTCGTGATGAGGTTCTTCAGTATGGCGTATCGCAAATTGATGGCGGTACCAACATTGAGATGAAGGGCTATTCGTCCCGGAAGGATAAACAGGATCTTGACCATGAGCAATTTACAATAGGGGATAACCGCACGCTGAATGAAGTGATGGAAGAACTTCTGGGACATGGGTATTTGCCATCATTTTGCACTGCCTGTTACCGGTTGAAAAGAACCGGGGAGCATTTTATGGAATTTTCTGTTCCCGGGTTTATTAAGCGTTTTTGTCAGCCCAATGCCATGCTCACCATGGCCGAATACCTGGAAGATTATGCCCCTGTCGAAACCCGTGAAAAGGGATACAAATTGATTGAAGAAAACCTGAAAGACTATAAAGACGAGCAGTTTCGTGAAAAATTAATTGATCGGTTGGAGAGAGTGAAAAAAGGGGAACGGGATTTGTACTTTTAAAATTAAGTTCAATTTTTAGAAGTAAATCAGTAAGTAGAAAAGATTCCAGGTACTGACATACCCAAGGAACAAACAAAAAATGCGTAATCTGTTCCTTTTTAACTTTTAGCAATTTTATTAGATAAATTAATGTTGCATCAGGAACAGATTCTTCATCGTTCCTCCTCAGAATCTCTGATGAAAATGATGGAGACAATCATTCTTAGTTGATTATCGTTTTGCTTAGATGCCTGAAAGAAACATGGTTCACAATAAATATGATGTTATCAGACCAATATCTTAACCAATTTTGTAATTATGAAAAACATGATGAAATCGAATAACTATTTAGGTTATTCTCTTAAAGTTGCAACTTTATTTGTTTTTTTTTCTTGCCGCTGTCAATGCTAACGCTCAACAAAAAGTGATTCTTCATGAAGTTGTAGGTGATACCATTGATCTGATAGAAAAGATTGATTATCTCTTGTTTGCTGAAGTTGAAGATTCACTTTTCGATTATGGTGTTGTTTTTAAAGAAGATGAACTTTACGTTTTGGAAGTAATGCATACTTCCGGCATAACTACTCGGGAGTTAAGTTCCGAAGCTTTTCAATCCTATGTAGGAAATGTTGAAAAGTTGTCGGCTTATTATCAACAGAAAAAAGAAGAGGGTAAGGTCTTATCTGAAAATTCACCATTGATATCTAAAGATTCCATCCCCCTTGGACTTGATATTGAATGGATGTCGAGGAAACAGAAAGATAAAATGACGAAAGAATCCAGAAGGTATAACAGTCTGAAATTGGATGCTGACGAAATTGGATTGATGGGCTTCGAACGGAAAAAATATATTGAGACGGGGGGAAGAATGGAATTTCCTTTGGCAAAATAGAGAATCAGGGATTTTGAGAAACGAGATAAATGGAAAAAGGGTCTTTTCGGGCTATGCCCGAAAAGACCCTTTTCATTTTTAATCCTGATCATTCCCCTCCTGTTATTTCTTCCTGGCTCGTTTTTCCATTATTAACAGAGAATAATAAATAAACCGATTAACGGGAACATCAAGCCCGATTTCATCGGCCAGTTTTACTACACTTCCGTTTTGATATTCCAGTTCGGAAGGTTTGCCTTCCCAAACATCACGGGTAAGCGATGAGGTAGATTCAGGTGGGAAAGTATCGATGAATGCCATCGTCTTGTCCACAAAGTCGGATTCAATATTTACCCCTTTTTGGTGGGCCAGTTCGGTAACCTCATTGAATAAATCCCGCATTATGCGGCGGGTCTCCGGTTGTTCTCTGATTTCTCCGTAAGTGGATCGGGTAGCGGCCAGCCAGGCACTCACACAAATGGAGATGAACTTCTTCCAGAGATCTGACTGAATATCGTTGGCTACTCTGCCAATAAATCCGCTGTCGTTGAAGACTTTTTCCAGCGCATAAACCCTGTCGGTTTTGCTGTTGTCGCATTCCCCGAATACGATAGTGGGGTCAACGGCCAGGTGGTTGATTTTTCCCGGTCCGTCGATTTTGCTGATGATGCGGCAAAGACCGGAGAGCACATTCTTTTCGGGTAAAACCTCCTTTAACTCATCGCTGGCCAATACGCCGTTTTGAAGCGGCAAAACCATGGTGTTTTCCCCGATAACAGACTTCAACTGGCGGGCAATGTCTTTTACCTGCCATGCTTTTACCGAAATAATTACCAGTTCGGGCTGTTTCGTGTTCTCAATTTGGTCGGTGACGTTGACGTCCGTCACCGAAAAATCTCCGTTGATGCTCTTCACTTCAAGACCATTCTTTTCAATGACCTCTTTGTGGGCACCACGGGCAATAAATGTAACATCATGCCCGGCATGGGCCAGACGACCTCCAAAATAGCCGCCTACACCACCGGTTCCAACAATCAATATCTTCATTCAAAACTATTTTGTAAGTTCTTCAATTTCTTTTTGGATTTCGTCCATCCCTTTTTCAAAATCTTTCAGCGATTCTTCAATTTCCTCCTGAGAGGTCACTTTCGATACCGTGTCATTTTCCAGAATTAACAATACTTTGTCTTCTTCATAGATCCACCATTCAATATCCAGAGGCATTTCAACTTTTTCGGTGGGTTCGCCTGCAATATCAATTACTTCTTTGGAGGCCATGCCCTCATCCAGGTCTGAAATGTCTTTGGTGGCACAGGCTGTGAGTGTAGCAATTGCGAAAAGTACGACTAGCTTTTTCATTATTTCTTTGTTGTTTTATGGTTATTTGCGAAGCTACGCATTAACAATTAAAATTTCAATATTCATTTGTTATTCCACAACCACATCCCGATCCTTAGGGTACCTTACAGAGTAAATCAGCCGCAACTCTTTGGTTTCTCCCGGGGCAAGTTCCAGAGTCCAGTTCAGAATACCTGTTTTTGAATTGACTTTGGCACCGCTGCTCTCTTCCAATTCAACTTTAATATCGCTGTTGGTAGAGATGGGATACTGGTCTTCCACAAGTACAGACGCCTTGGTGTTTTTGGTATTTCGAACCGTTATTTTCCATGATTTGGTCTCTTTTACATTATTGCCAAAGAACGATTTTGAAGAAAAATCCTTTTGTAATTCACGCTCCACCAGGATGGCCGGGTCGCGTCCGATGGACAAGTTCAGGGAATCTTCGGAAGTATAGGGATCGAGGTGTGTTTTTCCCTGATAGGTATTGTCGAAATAGATATTGGCCTGCCCGGGTAGGAGGTTTAGTTCGTTCCAATCGGTTATTTGAGCCAAAAGGTAAACGTGGGGGGACAGTTTTGGAACCGTTGCGTATTGATAACCTGCTTCAATTTGATGGTCGGAAACGGCCACATCGTACCCCTGATTGTCAGCCGGAATGGTGTAAGGAATTTGAATTCCGAAAGCCGTGGTGGTTTGTTGGCGGGTGGTGGTGACGTATTGTTTGCCAAGGGACTTTGAACTTCTGATGAGCATGGGACTTACCTCCATATCCTCAATTACCAATTCCTCTTCCATTTCTACATCATCCTCCACGATGTTTAATCCGGCAACAATACCAGGAGGGGGTGGTGGGGGGGTTGGGTATAGAAACCAGGTTTGCAGTTCCGGTTTGTAATTACTGATGGAAGGGTTGCCGGTGGAGAGTGTCAGGTTCACATTGTCCCAGTTCTCTTCGGTACCTTGAAAAACTTTGGCTTTATAAACCAATGTCACCGGGTCGTCTGTGTCATTTACCCTGATGTCGTAAAATGGCTGCCATCTTGCCTGGTGAACGGTGTATGTTAATTCAACCGGATAATTAGCGGCCTTGTCTGCAGTGACAGTTACTTTGATGGTGCTGGTTGGACGATCGTCCTGCGTATTTAACTCGTTCAGTTGCCGGTTGATTTTATCCAGCCGTTTATTCATTTCAAGTGTTTCCTTATGATTTGTAAACAATGTTTTTTCAATTTCGGTGAGTCGCTCACGGAAGAAATTGGTGGCTCTGATGAGTTGTTCTACATTAACTCCTGTTTCTTGCCCCCCAATCGATTGATTGCTCATTAACATCTTTTGTTCTTTGATGTAAATTTCGCGGGTGTTCTTTGCCAGCGCAATGCTGTCCTGTAGCTCATCCCTTCTTTTAACAAGCTTCATGGACATCTCATCAGATTCTTTAGAATCCAGATAATCAATGCTGTGGTTGACTGAAAGGATGGTAATGCCTCTGCCCGCTGAAACCTGTATGCTTTCGGAATTGAGCATCGGAGTTATTCCGGTAAAGAGGAGTTCACTTTTCCCGGATGGGATGGAAACTTTTGCATGACGGGTAACCTGTGCTCCTTGCAGATAAACAACTACGTCCGATATTTGGGAGCTGACTTCTCTTTTTTCCCGGGCGTTAATTTGCAAAGTGAAGCCCAGAAATGCAATAAGGATTAATGTGGTTCGCATAGTAATTTATGATTATGGTTCTACCCAAAGATACATTTATTGTGCCGTAATTGTAATTCTCACCCATACGTTGAGGTATTTTAAAGGAAGGTGGATTTATTGAGATAAGCCGGAGAATCCGGGTTTGTTTCTGAATAAATTGTATCTGAATATGTTTCAGTGTTATAGAACAATAGATCGTTAGTCCCGAATCCTTCGGGATTATATATAAGGTATAAGATGTCTCGTAAAATCTTGATATACTGAATTTTAACAAATAAATGCAAACCTAAGGGATGCTTCGGGATCGAAAGCCCCCGAAAAAAAATCGGGACAGGCTTTGTATTTGGCGCTTTCTTATCAAAGACTAAAAAAACCTTAGTTTTCTTGCTGGCACTAATTATCCGGTGCCCCTTTGTGCTTGCTTATTTTACTTCAAAATCAAAGAATTCTTCATTTTCAATGTATCCTTTCAGGTGATCACCAATTTTAACGGGGCCTACACCGGCAGGCGTTCCGGTATAGAGGTAATCGCCAATTTTCAGCGTAAAGTATTTTGAAACATGTGCAATGATTTGATCTATGCTGAAAATCATATCTCTGGTATTTCCTTTTTGGCGGATTTCGTTGTTGATTTCCAGATGAAAATTCAGATTTTTAATCTCCGGGTATTGCGCTTTATCAACAAACTTTGAGATGACAGCCGAATGGTCAAAGGCTTTACTTTTTTCCCAGGGCAGTCCTTTTTTCTTTAGCTGATCCTGAAGGTCACGGGCCGTGAAATCTATTCCCAGGCCTATCTCATCGTAATAGCGGCTGGCAAATTGCTCTTCAATGTTTTTTCCCAGCTTGTTGATGCGAACCACAATTTCCAACTCATAATGAAACGAATTGGCAAAATTCGGAAGAAAAAAGGGATCGTTGTTCCGCAAAAGAGCCGTATCGGGTTTTGAAAATATTACCGGCTCTGAAGGAACCGGGTTTTTCAGTTCTTTGGCGTGATCTTCATAGTTCCGGCCAATACATAATATCTTCATTGATTCAAATATTTTTCTACTTCGTCACGAAGTATGGGCAGATGATTAATAACAATACTCCAAAGCATTTCGTTGGATGCACTGTCATATCCATGAATTATTCTGTTCCGTGCGGCAATAATTTTTCGGGAATTTTCCAAATAAAAGGAGTCGTCTTTTTTCATGATCCTGTTAACAGCTTCTCCAATGATCTTTATATTGCGTTCAATGGCTCTTCTGGTTTTTAGATCGTTCAAATATTCGGAGAAGATTTTTTGGCGATTTTCGTAATAGCTTTCAATCTCATTGATGGACTGAAAAATGTCGTAAAGCCAACTTTTTATTTCAGTGTCCATAAATCAGGTGTTTGGATTTGTCAATGGATTGTCTGAAAAAGGGGTTTCTTACGGCTTTGTCTTCCAACAGGTCAACTTCCCTTCCAAAAAGGTTTTCTAAGGAAAATTTCAAGTCGAAATAGTTGTCTGCATATTTAGAAATGTCCATGGATGTGAAATCGACCAAAAAATCAATGTCGCTGTCCTTTTTCAATGAATTATTCAGAACCGAGCCGAAAACAAATAACTGCGCAACTTTATGTGTTTTACACAAAGCAGAAATTTGGTCTATGTTTTTTTCGATTATTTGCATCCTTTTTCATTTAAATTACAATGTCAAGATAGTATTTTTAGAAAACGCATTCAACTTACTTATTGTAATTGCTAAATTCTTGCAGGCTAAGGGCAGAATCGAATGTGGCAACTCCGCTCGAAGCTTAGGGATTGTGCCGAAATAACTTGCCGCTTTAGACTTGTTCTTTTGCCCTTTAACTTCCTTTAAAATCCTTTAAATAGCTCGCTATTCGCAGTATTTTCAAGTAGGTAAAGAACAAAATAACTTCGTTAAATCTGTCAATTTATTTCGTTACAAACCCTTAGGCAAATTTATGATGTTCACAAAAAATGATGAAAACCTATTATTGTCTCTATTTCTACATTATCCTTTGCCAAAGGCATTTCGTAATTTGATGTTGGTCAATACTTTTTTGGTGAAAAGGGGAAAGTCCCCATTCATCATCCAGCTATAATATCCGGGATCGGTATCCAATACTTCAGTTACCGGTTTTCCTTTGTATTTCCCGAAGTTGAAGACTTCTACTCCTTTTTCATTGAAAATGATACGCCCTGCAAAATCAGCATTTCTGTTGTGAGCCGAGAATTTTGAGAGCCACTCCATATCGTTTTTAAGGTCGGAGTAATGATCCAACTGTGCTTTCAATACTTCATACGTGGCACGGGTATCGGCTTCTGCACTGTGGGCATCGTCCAGATTTTTACCACAATAAAACTTGTAAGCAGCTTCCAGAGTACGTTTCTCCATTTTGTGGAAGATGGTCTGAACGTCAATAAACTTCTTTTTGGTCATGTCGAAATCTACTTCGGCACGAATAAACTCTTCAGCCAAAAGCGGAATGTCAAATTTATTGGAGTTATATCCGGCAATATCGCATCCTTCCATGAATGTGGCAAGTTGCCGGCCAACTTCTTTAAAGGTGGGGGCGTCGGCTACATCCTCATCGTAGATACCATGAATTTCCGATGTTTTCTTTGGAATGGGCACCTCCGGATTAATCCGCATGGTTTTGGTTTCCTCGTTGCCTTCAGTATCAATTTTAAGGATGGAGATTTCAACAATGCGATCGGCGGCAATGTTGATGCCGGTGGTTTCCAAATCGAAAAAAACGATGGGATTTTTTAAGTTTAATTGCATGAGTTTTTATCTTATGTCTTATTTGATGGTGTATTCTGAAATGATTAAGAAACAAAAATAGTTAATCGGGTGGTTTATACCTAAAAATAATTCAGCGAGTTTTTGTCCGGAGATGATGGTGGGTGTTTTATATTCAGAAAATGGTTTGTTTTTTGTCTTTGGTAATTACTTCTTTGAAGCCCCGTATTTCTCCTCAAACCGGGGCCAGACATCCTCATTAAACCACTTGAAACGGGGGGCGATTTGCTGAATCCTGAGGTAAGTTTGCCGGGCGTTTTCAATCTGCTCCAGCGACTGGTAAGAGAACCCCAGCGTAACCAGTGTGTTAAGGTAAAACCAATGGTTCTGATGATATTTGGTGCCGGCTTCCATCAGTTCAACGGCATGTTTGTAATGATGCAAAGCCACTTCTTTATCGCCTCCAAAAATTGAAGGAACATAATACAACTGGTTTCCTTTTTCCACCAAATAATGAATGTTGGTGCTGTCGATGGCTGCAGCGGTATTTAGAGTGGACAAACTTCTTGGTCCAAACACCATGGCTTTGTAGCGGGCAAGAGCCATTTCGAATCCGTAGAATCCGCTTTTCAGAGAATGCGGAGCTGCATCGGCTTCAGGCATTTCGGCAAGTTCTTCCAGTAAAACCCATCCGGTTTTCAGATATTTTTTTGCCTCATCTTCTTTGTCGTTTCCCAGACAATACCCAATGTATCCGTACCAGGCCAGGACAACTTCAAAGAGTTGGTCGTAGTTGCCGGGTTCTCTTTGCGCGGCCATCTGTTCCATGGTTTTTCTCCACGGTTCCATGTTCGTCGTGGTGTAGCACTCAAAGAACAGCTCATCGTGATTTTGTCCTGTAACGGGGTTAAGCAGCATTCCTGTTAGGAGTACAATAAAAAAAACGGTTATATTTTTCTTCCTTTCCATGTGGTTTCTTTTAAAATCAATTGCCGCGTGGCCGTATAAAAAAGATGAATCAGCGCAATTTGTTGCAGCGGCATTAACAACAGATTTCTTATTGCGGATTTTCCGCTGGCTACCGAGACAAAAATACGCATTGAAAACAATAGCAGAAAATATGCCAGAAGCCATGTTAGGGACAATGACAGAACAATGGGCACCCATCCCAGCGATGAGAAAAATACATACATCCAACCTGCTATGATGTTTCCTCCGAAGAAGAAACGGGCACTGCGTGCCAGTCCCTGAAGTGCATCCCGATAGTTGGTGTACATCCGGCATTTCAATCCCTCGGGGGCAAGAGCGGTTCTCACTTTCAACCTTTTTTTCTTGATGTATTGTGCAATGGCAATATCCTCCACTGCCTGGTTTTTCACTGCCTGATGGAATTGGTATTCCCGATAGGTTTGGCCGTCAAACAGCATAAATTGCCCGTTGGCAGCGGTCATCAGCGACCAGGGGATAAAACGGGAAATGGCAAGAGGAAGCAGTGAAATAAGGATGATATTAACCTGGGCCACCAGCAACCATTCCCCCAGGGTTATCATTTCCTGCCGGGGGAAGAAAGAAAAAAGTGCCAGCCGGTTTCGTTTTATGTTTGATAAAGCCAGGTCCAGGGCATCCTGATTTACGGTCACATCGGCATCCAGGAACAGTAAATATTTGCCGCTGGCGTTTTTCGCCAGGTGATGACAAGCATGGTTTTTTCCTTTCCATCCGGGAGGAACCTTTTTGCCTTCAATTAGCCGGATGCGACCATCCTGATGCTCCCATTCTTTAACCACAGCAGCTGTTTCATCTTCCGACTGGTCATTGTAAACAATAATTTCACCTACTGTTTCGTCACATTTCAGGAGACTTTTTAAAAGAGCGGGCAGGTTTGTCGCTTCATTGCGGGCAGGAATCAGAATGGATACCTCGCTGTTTTGCCTTGAAAAACTTTTAAACACTGGTGTTCCGGTGAGCAGGTTCAGCAATGATGTCAGCCATCGAATGGCAACGATTGTAAAAGCCATGAAGGCTAATATGGTAATAAAATCCATTTGTTTTGGTTGTTGAGTGATACTGATTTAAAGATCCGTGTTCTTGTTGTGATGTTCTATGCACTCATCCATAAAATCATTGTAATTTTGTTCTATATTTACAGGCTCTTTTGTGTTCATTTTTAGGTCTTTAAGGTAAAGCCATGCAGAGGGTTTGGGACTTCCGAAATAATCTATCAGTGTTACGACCATCTTAATGGGAGTTCCTGTTTTACGGGACAGATGCTCTATACCGGGTTCGAAATGAAGATAGCGGGTTGCGTGCGACTGCAACTTTCCCTGAGGATACATCAACAAAAGGTTGTGGTTGCTTTTGAGGATGTTTTGGGCATAAATTAAAGATGCAGGTGTCGTGGAATGATTTCTTCTGATGGAAAATGCACCTCCCTTTGATAGAAATTTTCTTTTCTCCAGTTCTTCTTCCAGCATCATGACATAGAAGTTCTTCTTCCACAATTTGTTGTTGAGGTAATTGATGAAAAAACCATCCCACCACGAGAAGTGATTGTTGATAACGAGCATGGAAGAATTGGGGGTGCCGGTATCGCCTTCAATAAATATTTTATTGAATTTTGCATGAATGATAATCTGTGTAAACAGCTTAAACAACCAAACAAGAAAAGGATTATGAGAGGCTTTTATCATATTATAAAGTTGAATCAATCAAGTTTTTTGAGCAGGGGATCAATAACAATACTCCGTCAAGCTTTCACAGATGACTGGTAATCAGCCTGCTGCGAAATCACGCGAGTAAATCACAACTCACTCATAATAAAAACTTTGCGTCATTGCGTCTCTGCGTTTAAGCTTTTTTTTAACGGACTATTAAATAAAACTGAATTTACAAATTAAGGAGATTTAATAAAAAGAAAAAACCGATTTGTGCTGCCAATAATCCCGGGGCTACCGGATTGTCATAACGGACTTTTGTGAGTTTGAAAACACTCAGAAAAGCAAAAGAGACGATAAACCACGCCAGATAATTTTGGTGCGGAACATTTTGTCCGGCCCAGTTCCACATATCTGTTTCGATGGCAAAAGGTTCGAGAAACAGGTCATATCCAACCAAAATTGCAGAACCAATTAAAAGTTGTCCGGCGCCATTGGTGTTTATTTTCTGAACCAGTTGCCAGACAATGTAAACCAACATTACCCAGTTGATACCAATAAGCAAAGGAGTGCCTGAAATTTTGGGGCCCAAAGTAGTTCCATACTGGTATTCTCCAAAAATTACTCCGGAGTTAACCCCGAGGGCTTCAATGAAAATGCTTCCAATCAGAACAAAAGCCGATGCACCTAAAAACCAGGTATTCCAGGGACGATGAAACCACAACATAATCGCTGTTGACATCAGAATGGATACCCCGGTAAGGTTTTGAAACAGTTCCCGGGTATAAGGGATTGCAAATCCGATAACGCCCACGGTGTAGTATATAAGCCAGAATCGGTTGATTCTTTCCGGAGTCAGATGTTTTCTCGTTAATTCCTTAAATGTTTCGGTCATAGTTGTTCAATTTCTTTTTCAACAATGGCGGCCGAGGCCAGACAAAGAGGGATTCCTCCTCCCGGATGTACACTTCCTCCGGTAAAGAACAAATTACCGAATTCTTTCGATTTGTTTTGATGCCTTAGAAAAGCCGACCAGATGGAATTGGAATTGTTACCGTACAGTGCCCCTTTCCAGGAACCGGTATTGGTCTCAATTGTCTGGGGTGTAGCTACCTCTTCGAAAAGAATATCAGGTTGAGGATCTATTTTTAATGTACGCCGGATTTTTTCAATGATTTTTTTTCTGGCTCTATCTACTGAATCCTTCATGC
>Ga0163225_100117_pt1 | contig 24930 bp, 22 predicted proteins | sample MSEWel2016_04_06_2_FD_113145 | JGI IMG/M metagenome (GOLD analysis project Ga0163225, IMG submission 113145) | Subsurface microbial communities from deep shales in West Virginia, USA - MSEEL Well Study Marcellus 5H_2016_04_06 ... | reverse complement strand
TGCCGTGCATATGCCATGTACGGGATCACAAGGGTCACCTTGGATCCCTCGCAGGCATCGATTAAGAGCAGCAGCTCGACAATGGATTCTGCATCGGGAAGGGACGATACAATCACGGTTCTGTCATCAAGTTCCACTGCCCGAAGATATATCTCATTATCAGGAAACCGGGATTTTTTCACCTCGCCCAGGGGTGCGCCCAGGCTTTTTGCCACTTTTGAAGCGATAATCTGGCTTTTATCCGTATATATGACCTTCATTGCTTGTATCTCCCGGTACTGAAACTACTTAAACTATCGGTCTCCGATATATAAGCATTCAACATTTGTGTGAGGTATATCTCAGAATGGGGACAGAGACAGAGACTGTGGGGCTTGCAGAAGAAGAATTCAATGAAAATCTCCTCTTTAGCGATAGTGACATTGTCACAACCGCTGACGTTGAGGTGCCGCCTGGTCTCATCGATCAGGTGATCGGGCAGGAGCATGCTGTTGAGGTAATCAGGAAAGCTGCAATCCAGCGGCGGCATGTAATGATGATTGGAACGCCCGGAACCGGCAAATCGATGCTTGCCAAGGCAATGACCGAACTCCTTCCAAAAGAAGATATGCAGGATATCCTTGTCTATCCAAACTCCGATGATAATAACAACCCGCTTGTGCGGACAGTTCCGGCGGGAAGGGGTAAGGAGATTGTTGCCGCACATAAGATGGAGTCACGGAAACGGGCACAGATGCGGAATATGCTGATGCTGATGCTCGTCTTCGGTATCATCGGGTATGCCCTCATCTCCGGGATGCTCCTGATGGGTATCATCGCTGTTGCCTTCATCTTCCTCGCATTCAGAACCATGATGCCACGGGATGATGTGATGGTTCCAAAACTTCTCGTATCGACATCCCCGGATTCAAAGGCTCCCTTTATCGACGGAACCGGTTCACATGCAGGTGCCCTCCTCGGCGACGTCCGGCACGATCCTTTCCAGTCAGGCGGACTGGAGACACCCTCGCATGATCGTGTGGAGGCAGGTGCCATCCACCGCTCACACAAAGGTGTCCTCTTCATTGATGAGATCAACACCCTGAGCGCCCACTCCCAGCAGAACCTCCTTACCGCACTCCAGGAAGGCGAGTTCCCGATCACCGGCCAGAGCGAACGCTCAAGCGGTGCGATGGTCAGAACCGAGCCGGTGCCCTGCCGCTTTGTGATGATCGCAGCAGGGAACCTTGATGCAATGCAGGGGATGCACCCTGCGCTCCGTTCCCGTATCAGGGGATATGGATACGAGGTCTTCATGCAGGAGACGATTGATGATACCCGTGCAAACCGTGAGAAGTTCATCCGTTTCATCGCACAGGAGGTCAAGAATGACGGAAAAATCCCTCCATTTGACAGAAGTGCAATGACAGAGGTAATCCGTGAAGCACGGAGGCGCTCGAACCGGAAAGGTCATCTCACCCTGAAGCTCCGTGATCTCGGCGGCCTTGTCCGTGTGGCAGGAGATATTGCACGGGGTGAGGGATCCGAGGTAACAAGCCTTGCCCATGTCCTCGCCGCAAAAGAGACCGCCCGATCAGTCGAAGACCAGATATCTGACGAATATATCCGCCGGAGCCGTGATTATGATCTCACGATCATCTCAGGGACTGCGGTCGGGAAAGTAAACGGCCTTGCCGTAATGGGAAGTGATTCGGGATCGGTCCTCCCGATCGTAGCCGAAGTCACTCCTGCACAGGGTGCGTCCGGCACCGTGATTGCAACCGGTCTTTTAAAGGAGATTGCACAGGAATCGATTAAGAACGTCTCGGCAATCCTGAAGAAGTTCACCGGCAAGGATATCAGAAATATAGATATCCACGTTCAGTTCATCGGTACCTATCAGGGTGTCGAAGGGGATTCCGCGTCAGTCTCGGTTGCAACTGCGGTCATCTCGGCAATCGAGGGGATTCCCGTCCGGCAGGATGTTGCGATGACCGGATCCCTTTCGGTCAGGGGTGATGTACTCCCGGTTGGTGGTGTCACCTATAAGATTGAGGCCGCTGCAAAAGCCGGGATCAAAAAAGTATTCATCCCAAGATCAAATGCAGGTGATGTACTGATTGAGGAGCGGTACCAGGAGATGATTGAGATCATTCCTGTCTCCCATATTGAGGAGATCCTTGAACAGGCACTGGTTCCGGCGAATCGTGCAGGTTTCCTCGTCAAGCTGAAGAGACTTGCAGAACATGCAATAATCTCGCCGGATCAGCCGATAAAGGGTGAACCAGGGGTTGTCTGAGCGTGGATTCCAGACTCAGGTACTGGGATCTCCGCCATGTCAGCGGAGAGCATACCGGCATTGATATCGATAATGGAGAGATCGAATCTGCCGGTGTCACCTTCTTCTCAAAAGCCATCATCCGGGCACTCGGCCCACGTGGGTGGGGTATTGTTGCAGTTTCACCGTTTGATCCCGATGATAAAGGAGCACTCGGTGATTTTCTTCTCCAGGCTGAGAGAGCTGCTGTTGTGACTGCAGAAGATGTGGTGCTCTCGGATGCACCTGATCGCAAACTTCTCCCGGTGCCCCCGGTGAAAGAGGATCCGACAGAGATCCCGCTCGAAGAGAAGGGAGCACTCCTGATGCAGATTACTGAAGCTGCCAGGGTGAGCGGTGTCTCAAACACCCGCGGCACCTATACGGAACGCGTTGAAGAGGTTACCTTCCTCGACTCTACCGGATACGAGGCATCCTATACGACATGCCGGTCAGGATTTTCAGTGATGGCAATTGCAAAGCAGAACGGGGCGATGCAGATGGGGTATGTCCGCGATCACAGGATCGACGGCCTCAACCTGAGGGGCAGAATCGATGACGGTATCAGGGCAGGTACCCGTGCAGTTGCTCTTCTGAATGCCCGTGCGGCAAAAGGAGGCCGTATGCGGGCTGTTCTCGACCCGGAACTCGGGGGGGTCTTTGCCCATGAGGCCGTCGGACATGCAAGCGAGGGCGATCTCGTGAAAGAGGGTGCTTCGGTCTTAAAAGACCGGATCGGGACTGCGATCGGGAGCCCGATTGTCACGATCATCGATGATCCGACCATGCATGCATTCGGGTTTGAGCCCGTCGATGCCGAGGGGGTCGCCGGAAAAAGAACCGCAATTATCGAGGATGGTATCCTGAAACGGTACCTGCATTCCCGTGAAACCGCAGCGGCAGTCGGTAATGGAGATGCAGGACATTCACGAGCGATGCCGGGCGATCTCCCGATCGTGCGGATGAGTAACACCTATATCGCACCCGGCGATGCCCGGTACGATGAGATGATCGAGGAATGCCGGGATGGCATTCTCCTTGGTGGTTCACGCGGCGGGCAGGTAGATCCCGGACGTGGCGTCTTCCAGTTTAATGCGGAGTTTGGGTACCTGATCGAGGGAGGCGAGCTGACAGAGATGGTCAGGGATGTCTCGCTCACCGGTGAGATCCTCTCGACACTGCATGCAATCAGCCTCTGTGGGAACGATCTCAAAATGCATCCGGGATACTGCGGAAAAGGTGGGCAGAGTGTCCCTGTCTCTGATGGTTCTCCCCACATCCTTCTCTCTGAGGCGATCATCGGAGGTAGTGGCGATGTATAAAGAGATCGTAACTGATATCATCGAGACCGGCCTGCAGTCTGCAGATGAGGTTGAAGTTGGCCTCCTCAGCAGTGAGAGTGTCTCAATAGAGATGAAACGCTCTGTTCCCGCTCATGCAGGAGCCTCATTTGGAACAGGCCTGGTCATCCGTGTAATCGATTCCGGCCGGATTGGATCATCAGGTACAAGCACCATAGCAGACTGGCGCGTCTGCCTGGATTCGGCAATCTCAAGCGCACATCTTGCAGAACCGGTACCCTGGGGCGGATTGCCTGACCCGGTTCCCCTGAAGGGCGACTCTCTTTCATTTGACAGTGCAGTCAAAACCGATCCTGATATTGCCCTCTCATTCTGCAACAGGCTCCTTGAAGGGGCATCTGTTTATCCTGATGTCGAAGTTGTCGGTGGTGGTGCTGGTCTCTCACTGGGATCGGTTCTTCTTGCAAACTCAAAAGGCATTCAGTATGAAGAGGATCACAGTTCAGTATCGGCATCTCTCGAGACGATAGCGGATCAGTCGACCGGTTTTGAATATGATCGCTCGTACTCCCTTGATATCGATCCTTATGAGATCGGACGAAGAGCGGCTGAACTTGCCTCGACATCCAGAAACGGGATCCCGATCGAGACCGGGACCTATGATCTGCTTCTCTCGCCAATAGCCTTCTCGGGGCTCGTTGCCTCACTGCTTCAATCAGCAGTCAACGGGAGATCGGTTCATATGGGGAGATCGTTTCTGGCAGAGAAGCTGGGCGAGGTTATTGGTTCAGATCATCTCTCAGTAATTGACGATCCCTTCTATCCCGGGGGGCTTGGGAACTCCCGGTTCGATGCCGAAGGTGTCCCTACCCGGAAGAACATGCTCATTGAAGATGGTGTCCTGCAATCATTTGTCTATGATCTGAAGACCGCATACCGGTTTGGCAAAGAGAGTACGGGCAATGCCGCACGAGGGGGAATTGCAGGCGGTGTCTCCATTGGCCTTCATAACATGGTTTTTTCAGCTGAAACGATGCAGGAGCCGGGTGAAGGTCATTGCATCTCAATCAATGATGTGATTGGTGCGCATACCGCCAATCCGCTCACCGGCGACTTCTCGGTTGAGGTTCAGAATGCCTTTATTATGGAGGATGGGATCTGTCAGGAGCCTGTCAGAAAGGCGATGATCGCCGGAAATATTTTTGAGATGCTCGGCCGGATCACTGGTATGGGCCCGATTCCGCGGCGGGTTGGTTCAGTGATCGTTCCACCGGTCAGGATCAGCGGAATGCGCCTTGTCGGGTGATGCCGGGTCATGTTTGAGATCATCGTTCCGCTTCTGGTCATTGTGGCGCTGATCGCCACACTCTATTACTGTGTGAAGAAAGGGATGACCCTGCTTGCAAATGCAGCAGCAGGCCTGATCCTTCTTTTCATCACAAATACCTTCCATCTCCTCTCTTTTCTCGGTGTTCCCGATATCCCGATCACCTGGGCAACAGTGCTGATCTGTGCGTTTGGTGGTATCCCCGGTGCCGTTATCCTTATACTCCTTGCAATTGCAGGGATAACCGTGTAAATCATGAAAACCGCTCTTCGTGCATGGTGTGACAGCCATGAGATCCCGCTTCTCGGCATTGCCTCAGCTCAATCCTGGAAAGAACCACCCGTCAACCCATGGATCCCGGATGCATACCACCCGGACTCGATCTTCCCCGGCACCCGCTCGGTCATTGTCATCGGCCTTCCCATTCCGCTCCCCTCGCTTGAATCCTCCCCTTCGATCCAGTACAGGGAGATGTACAGGACAGTCAACGCTCTCCTCGATCAGTACACCTACCGGATTGCCATATGGCTGAACCAGGCCGGGTATCCATCGGTTCCTATCCCCCGTGACGGCTATGGTGGCATCGGGGCACTGGTGAAGAATCCGGAGGCCTTCTTCTCGCACCGGCATGCCGCATACCTTGCAGGAATTGGAACATTCGGTCTCAATAATATGCTCCTTACCCCTGAATACGGGCCACGGGTGCGGTTTGGGTCGATCTTCACAACAGCCGGGATTGAGCCCGATTCCATCCTGACTGATGATCTCTGCACACGATGCATGGAATGTGTTGAGCGTTGCCCGGTCAAAGCAGTCAGTCCGGACGGCTATCCGGAGGGTCTGACCAATAAAACCGCATGCGCCAAATACAGTGCCGGCCTGGATAAAAAAGCGATCTCCCCCTGCGGTTTCTGCATCAAGGTATGCCCTGTCGGATCAGATCGCACTTTCTATGGGCGGGATGATATCGGGATATACCGGGAGGATGCAGCCGATAGCCCACTCAAAAGGGCGTGGGATCATATCAGATCCCATGGTACTCTCTAGAAGACGCTTGCCTCTGAATAGACTACCACATCATCAGGCTGGATCTCATACGGCTTGATCTCCCGGGAGTGCTGGGATCTCCGCATCTTCACGACTTCGACAGCAAGATGGGTGCCGGAGAGATCGCTCGTCCTCACATACCGGAGCAGGATGACACAGTCAACGAGATACTCGACAAGGCCGTATTTACTTGCATAGGGTATCTGGGTGTCTGTCTCGCTCGTCATAACGAAGGTACAGTTTTCGTCCCGCATCCTCTCGACGAACTTGAACATCTCAAGCCTCCTGCTCGCCTCATCAGGAAGCAGGCCTTCAAAAAGTGATATCGGGTCAATAACAACTCTGGATGCCTTTGTTTCCCTGATGAGATTGGGGATTTCATTTTTGATGCTGTTTACCGCGAGTGTAAAATCTGTTGGATCAAGTTTGATCAAAAAGAAGGTTTTGTCAAGATACGCGTCAAGATTATACCCCCGCCGCCTGATACTCTCTTTCAGCATCTCGGCCCGTTCGTCAAGACTTATGAGAATACAGGTCTCTCCCTGATTCAAACCTTCAAAGATGAAATTGATTGCAAAAGTCGTCTTCCCGGTACCATAGGTTCCGATGATGCCGGTGACAGAGTTCCTCACCAGCCCCCCGCCGAGCATCTCGTCAAGCCCTTCTATGCCGAGCTTAATTCGTTGTTCGGTTCTTTTTACGGAAGCTCTTACTTCAGCTGCACTATCCCGCTCCACTTGCTCCTGTATCTCTTTGTTCTCATCACTGGGTGGCTGCCACTCCTTTTCAGCAGGCGGTACCACATCCTCTTCAGGAGTAAACTCCCACCCGGATTCTACAGGTTCTGCCTGCCGGATGGTGCCACCTGTTCGTGCAGGGGGTTTTTCTGTCTGAACCGGAGGAATCTTCCGCACCGGCGGCTTCTTGTCATCATCGTCAATAAGTGCCGAGAAATCATCTTCCATTCTAAATCACCATCCTGATATTTTCGACATCAAACCCGGTTGTTGCACTGATCCGAACCGCAAACTTCACGAGATCCCGCTCCTCAAGGTACGGCATCACCCCGCGGAACTTCATGAAATACATGATCCTCTGCCTGCGCTGGCCAGATCCCTCTTCCCATTTGAAGTGAATGACTGCATCAGCACAGTCGCAGATCTCCAGTTCACGTGATGAATCAAGAATCCCTTTGGTGAGATGGAGGTATATTGTCGAGTTCCAGGTCTTTGCGATCCGCTGGAGCCCTCTCAGGAACGCAACAAGGCTGTTCCACAATTCAGGGGTGTAATGGAGTCCGGAAATGTCGGTGATGGAGTCGATGATGATAAGGCTCTGATTTTTCCCCTCTTCTAGTACTCCAATGAGGTCGGCAAGAATACTATCATGTTCAGGCTTCTTTCGTTGCATCCGGGCAACGATGCCCTCCTCTCTATCATACCAGTTTGCAGGGACGACACTCCTGTCGAAGTATCCGCTTGAGAGATCCAGAAATGTTACGCGATCTGCGATCCCGGCGGTCAGATCGCTCTTGAATGATCCTATAATCTCACGGAATACGTCTTCTTTTGTCCTGGTGATGCTGATATACCGGATATCTTCCGGAATAATTATCCCTGCCCCGGCACCCCTTCCCATTCGTGTCAATGCAATGAGTGAGGTGTATGCAAACTCGGTACTTCCTGCACCGATATCCGAGAGCAGAAGGATAAGGGAGCCCGGTACAACTCCTCCGTCTAAGACGGGATCAAGTGAGTTGATCCCTGTTGGCATCCTGCGTGTGGTCTGATCAGGCATACTTCATCTCTCCATTCAATAAATTAAGGTTATGTAGTATCCTCACATGCATAAGCTATATCTCTTCTCCGTGTAAGGTAACCAGTACGCTCAGGCGATTATTTCGGCTCACTGGGGTTTTCTATGGTGGATGGTGACGATAAGCAGCGGGAAGAACGTGATCTTTTTGCACCGGAGAGTGATCACTTCGGATCAAAGAAGAGTGAAAAAAAGACGAAATCCGGTTTTCTCTCATTTTTAAAGAGGAGATCGGATTCTGATCGTGTTCTGCCGGTAACCAATCCCTGGGATACTGCCCCTGTCTCGGATCCGCTGCAGAAACCATTCAGGGAGAACGATGATCCCAACCAGCCTGATACAGCTGTTGAAGATACAGATGCGCGTACACCTCCGGGCTTCTGGAACACCCCGATGGCCGGGCCGGCTGATGAAGAATCCGAAGCACCTGATCCCGGTGAAGCCCCTCCATCTGAAGAGATGATGGGAATGCCGGATCTGGAGAAGCGTATTCCTGCCGGAGATGATCCCTCTCCGGGTGAAGGGGTGGATCAAACACCTGCTCCCGGACCGGATCCTGATATCCCTGATGATATTCAAAAAACTCCCTCTCCGGAGAATAGACAGGAACCATTCCCTGAAGAACAAAGCCTGTTTGAGGAGAGCGAAACACCTGCTGCTGATACCGGCAACAACCTCACACAACCTGATGATGAGATGCCCGCTCATCACCCTCCATCTCATCCGGATACTGCGGGAAAAGGCATACCGAAGATCCCTGACTATCCGGTGAAGGTCGTTTCATCCCCGGATCATCTGGTATTGCCATATGAAACCGAAGACCCTGTTTCTGCATCCGCACCAAAAGATGAGCTCCCCGAACGCCGATCACTCCTGTCGGCCTTCCGGAAGAAGGAAGCAGACCTGGTGGTGCCGGAATATCATTATGATACTGCCGGCCCTCTTGTCACCCCCCGGCTTGCCGAGAATGAGGAGGAGGTTGATAGCTACTGGGTTGAGAAAGGTCTCTCGCTTGTCCTGATCACCCATAACCGGGTGACCCGGCTGAATGAGTACCATTTGTTTGAACCGGTTCTGACCCGTTTTGAATATGAACTCCTCGAGAGGCTCTATGAGGATCTCCGTGATATTCTTATTCTGACGGATTCAGAGATCCGGGAACAACCACAACGACTCCTCTTCAGAAAGGCACAAGCCCTTATCAGCCAGTACGGCCTCTCGCTGACACCCGAGACGACGTATAAACTGCGGTACTATCTGAAAAGGAACTTCCTCGGGTGGTCCCGGATCGATCCCCTGATGAAAGATCTTGAGATAGAGGATATCTCGTGTGATGGCCATGGAATCCCTCTCTTCCTCTATCACCGGAAGCACCGGAATATCAAAACCAATATACAGTTTCCCGAACAGCAGTTAAACTCGCTTGCCATATCCCTTGCACAGCGCTCAGGCAAGCATATCTCGATCGGAAGCCCGATCCTTGATGCCACCCTCCCCGACGGTTCCCGTCTCCAGTTGACGCTTGGGACTGAGGTGACGAGCCGTGGCTCTTCCTTTACAATCCGTAAGTTCCGCCCGGAGCCGTTCACCCCAATCGAACTGATGGAGAAGGGGACATTCAATGTCGACCAGCTCGTCTACTTCTGGCTTGCAATTGAGAATAACAAGAGCCTGATCTATATCGGCGGAACGGCATCCGGCAAGACATCATCCTTAAATGCGATGTCCCTCTTCATCCCGCCGCTTGCAAAGGTCGTCTCTATCGAGGATACCCGTGAGATCATGCTGTATAGGGAGAACTGGATTGCGAGCGTCACCCGTGAATCCCTCACCTCAGAGGGGAGCAGGAGCATCAATATGTTTGATCTCTTAAAAGCCGGCATGCGGCAGAGGCCGGAATATATCATCGTTGGGGAGGTAAGAGGGCCTGAGGCGCAGACTCTTTTCCAGGCGATGAATACCGGCCACACCACCTACTCGACGATGCATGCTGGCGGGGTGGATGCCACTATCCACCGTCTTGAGAGCGAACCCCTGAATGTCCCGCGAAACATGCTTCAGGCATTAAATATCATCTCGGTTCAGGGGCTGATCTTCCGTGGCTCGGAGAGGGTCAGACGCTGCCAGGAGATTGTTGAGATCACCGGTATTGAACCAAATTCCGGGAATATCCTTGTGAACAATGTCTTCGAGTACGATCCGGTCTCAGATGAGATGCGGTACTCCGGCAGATCCCATGTCTACTCGGCGATCGCCGCCAACCGTGGTTGGAGCAGGGAAGAGCTCCATACCGAGGTTGAAAGGCGGAGGCAGGTGATTCTCGCGCTCTATGAACAGGACATCAAAGATTTCAAATCTGTATCCGAGGTATTCTCTATCTTTGCCATCACCCCCGATGTCATCTTTGACCATATCGACGATCTCAGACAGGTTCTCTCATGATACCGATGTATGAACGGTTCCGGCGGTTTTCCAGGCGCGATCCGATGCGTTTCCAGCACCTCCGGAATGATATCATATCTGCACGTCTGGGTATCACCGTTGAGCGGCTCTACTATTACGCATTCGTCATGGGGATCGGAATTGGAGCTGCAATCGGTACACTCTTCTATTTTATTGCAGGTGTCTTTGAGCCGGTCATCGTTCCGAAAGCTGCCTATGAGTTCACCCGGCAGAACCGGCTTGCAATAGCATGGCTCTCTGATATTCCCCTTGAAGATATCCTCTTCAGGGCAATCATCGCTGTCATCATCTTCATTATCATCTCCTATCTCGCCTATCGGATCGTTCTTGCCTTCCCGGGCATCATGAAATCCTCCCGTGCGACCAGGATCAACCTGACTCTCCATAATGCCGTTGCATACATGTACGCGATGCGAAGGGGAGGAGCCGAGCTGATTGAGATCTTCCGTTCCCTCTCAGAGAACTCACATGTCTATGGAGAAGTTGCATTGGAGTTTCGGCAGGTTGTCAGGGACACTGATCTCTTTGCCCACGATATCATCTCGTCACTCCGTGTGCTTCAGATGACAACCCCCTCTGCCAAGATGAAGGATTTCATACAGGATCTCCTCTCGATCATCGAGAGTGGCGGTGATCTCTCCGGTTTCCTGAAAGCGAAGGTGGGCCTGTACCAGGATGAGGCGAAATTTGAACAGAAGCAGTTCCTAAACACCCTCTCCCTGGTTGCCGAGGGGTATGTCACGCTCTTTGTGGCAGGCCCGCTCTTTTTGATCATTGTGATGGTGGTGATGGGACTGATGGGGCCGGGTGCGCTCATGCAGCTGAATATCGTCATTTATGCCCTAATTCCGATAGGAACTGCCATTTTCATCGTCTTCATCGATATGATCTCATCCCAGCCCGAGAGTGTGGAGCGGTACACCTTTATGCAGGAACTCAGGGAGTATCCTGATATTGAGATCAAAGAGGGAGATGAGAACACCGAAACCAGCCTTGTCACTTCATTGAAAAAATATGATCGCTGGAACTCTATTCGCGAATTCATCTCCGACCCCCTTCATTACTTCCTTATCCTCCCCCACCGCACCTTCTTTGTCTCGATTCCGGCAGGCATCATCTATCTTACATACTGGTATTTCCAGATCCCCGAGTACAATGATTTCGAGTTTTACCTGACCGTTCTTGACGATTATGTCATCGCTACCTTCCTCATTGTCTTTGTTCCCTATGCAATTGCGCAACTGATCTGGAGTCGCCGGATAGGTGAGATTGAGTCATCACTCCCTGATTTCCTCCAGAGGCTTGCAGGGATCAATGAAGTTGGCTTAACAATCGCAAAGGCTCTTTCCATACTGGTCAGGACCAACCTCGGTCTCCTCAGCTATGAGATAAAAAAGATCAAGCGGGATCTTGACTGGGGTGCAAATGTCGAGGATGCACTTGTCCGCTTTGAAGAACGCCTATCCACGCCCTCTATCTCGCGTACGGTGACGCTGATCACCCGGGCAACTGCGATGAGCGGGGAGATCGGCCAGGTACTGAAAATTGCGGCAAGTGATGCCGATATGAGTGAGACCCTCAAACGGGAGCGGCAGGGGGAGATGTTCCTCTACACTGCGGTTGTCTACCTTGCATTCTTCGTCTTCATCTTTGTTGTGCTTGTGATCGGCACGCAGTTCCTCCCTGTCATTGAGATGACCGATTCAGTGGATTCAGCCATGAGCGGTGCCGGGGCCTTTTCAAATATTGGCGGCATCTCTGCGCTCACGTATGGACGTCTCTTCTATCATGCGGTTATCATCCAGGCGATCTGCTCAGGACTCATTGCCGGCCTGATGGGCGAGTCATCACTATCTGCTGGTGTAAAACATGCCTGCATCATGGTATTTGCAGCATTTTTGATTTTTGCAGTTATATGATGTCAGATGCGATAACCTTTAAGTGAGTCTGCGTTCAATGAAAGTCTGGTGATACAGAGATGTGCAGCGCTGGTGGTCCGGCAGATATAGAGATTGAAGAGGGAGTGCAGGGAAAGAGCTACATCTGCAATACGTGCGGGGAAAAGTTCAAGACCGTCGGCAAACGGCCGATGTGCCCCTCATGCCAGTCTGAAGATGTTACTCCGGCATGATCCTCACTCCCGGTGACCGTGTTGTCCTCATCAGGGGACAATCTTCTTTTCTTCTTTGTGCCCGTGCCGGCAGGAAGTTTCCTCTCATGATAGAGACGTTTGATGCTGAGTATGTGCAGGGTATTCATCCGGATGATCTCATTGCCGTCTCGGCACCGGAAGGGGGGGAACTTACTCCTGCATGCTATCTCCTCGATCTGGTCAGGAAATATGATCAGCCGGTTCTTGTTCTTCCAAGGGGGCATCCGGGTTCGCGAAGACTCCGGTATGTTATCTCAGCTGGACCGGAAATTCTGCTCTCCTGTGAAATTGTGCGGGGAACGCATCCGGAGCAGCATCTTATCTGTTCATCGGCAGAACTGGCAGGGCTCGAAATATCCGGTGAAAACGGTTCTATTCTTATTAATAACCTCCCTGAAGGAGTAAACTGGGAATATTTCCCGAAAACCCCTCCCGACACAGAACAACAATTATAAGAGATACGATAAACCAATTATTCTGTTGCCGTGAGAGGAGGGTTGGATGAAAACTGAGGTTCTGAAGAGCATCAAAAAGACCGAAGAAGAGTATCGTCAGCAGGTTGAGAAGGCGAAGGCTGAGCGCGAGCAGATTATTGCAAATGCCAGGTTTGAAGCCGACAACCAGGTTGCCAAGGCAACAGCCGTTGCCGATGAGTACACTAAGAAGCGTCTGGCGGATGCACGAAATGACGCAGCGAAGAAGCGTGCCCAGATTGTTGAGGAAGGAAAGCATCAGGCATCACTCCTCAAGGAAAAAGGCCGTAAACGGATGAATGAAGCCGTTTCGCTGCTGGTTGAGCGGTTCAAGGAGAGAGTTCATGTTACAGCCTAAGACGATGACGCGTCTGCTCATCGTTGGATCGAAAGAGCAGATGCCGTCAGCTGTGACCGAACTTTACCGTCACCACGTATTTCATATCACCGATTATACCGACCAGGGGAAAGAAGGGTATGAGGGCTTTCGCATCGGGCAACCGATGGAAGGTGCAACAGAGCTCTCGACAGATCTGATCAGGATCCGGTCTATTGAGAATACCTTTGGGCTCTCTCCCGATGATTATTTTGACGCAAACAAGCGTTCTGCATATTCGATCAAAGAGATTATCGAGCGTGACCTCCCGGCAATTGATCGGGAAGTCAGCAATCTCACGGCACAGCGATCGGCAGCAGAAGCACGTATAAAGGTAATTGAACAGCGTATCGCTGAACTTACACCTTTCTCCGGCATACCTCTTGAACTGGGACTTTACAAGGGGTATGAAACGGTATCGGTGGTTGCGGGGAAAGCACCCCGTGATATCGAGATCACCGTCCCACACGAAAAGTTCTTTACATCCGCCAAGGATGACGGCACCATGGTCATCTTCTTTAAAAATGATGATCGTGCAGTCGTTGAACAGGCATTAGCCGAAGCAGAATTCCAGCCGATCCCGATTCCGGATGAAGAAGGATCTGTCAGAAAAGCAATCGATACCTACCAGTCTGAGATCTCTCAGCTGAATGCATCAATTGCGGATATCGATGAGAAAATTGCAGCAATAAAAGAAAAGCACGGCACCTTCCTCGCTGCATGCGATGAAGTGCTCTCAGCTGATGTCGAACAGGCCGAGGCACCGCTTCGGTTTGCCACAAGCGATCTCGTCTTTATTGCAGATGGATGGGTCCCGGTATCAGAGGTTGAAAACCTGAAATCAGGGCTTGCCCAGGCAACAGGAGATAAAATCCTCGTCATGGAAGTCGGGGAGACGGATGATCATCATGATGATCATGAGAACCAGCCTCCTGTTGAGTATGATAATCCGGGTTTTGCAAAGCCAATGCAGGCGATCGTGGATATCTATTCACGACCGAAGTACGATGAGCTTGATCCGACGCTCATGGTAGCCATCATATTCCCGTTATTCTTTGGTATCATCCTTGGAGATATCGGGTATGGTTCTGTTCTGCTTATCCTGGCTCTTGTCCTTCAGAGGATACTGAAAGGTGAGGCTGTTCAGCAGCTCCTTAAGGTTCTGAGAAATGCAAGCATTTCAGCCATCATCTTTGGCGTTTTCTATGCCGAGATATTCGGAGCCCATCCGGGAGCTCTCGACATCGAGCTCTGGCACCCGCTCATCAGCCGGCATCTTTTGATCGGATCTCATGCATATCATCAGGGAGATATTGCAGTGCTGCTTGTGTTTGCAGTATGGCTTGGTATTATCCAGATGACCCTTGGCAGGTTTATGGGTGTCTACAACCATGCACGACACAAAAATATGCTCCATGTCATGGGTCAGATGAGCTGGATTGCATTCATGTGGGGTGTATTACTCCTTATCTGGTCGATAGCGGCGATCCCGCTGATGCCCGATCTGACAATGCTCCCGCCGATTGTCATGGGATTAAACATCGCCGGAATTATTGGTGCTGTTCTCGCTCTCGCAGGAGTCATTGGTATCGGAATTGAATCACCTCTTGAACTGATCGAACTTCCGTCAGTCATCAGCCATTCGCTCTCCTATACGCGTCTGGCAGCTGTCGGCCTCTCATCAGTCGCAATTGCAATGGTTGTCAACTTCATTGCTATCGAGATGCTGATCCAGCCGCAGTTTGAGGAACTAACGGCTGTTGGTATCGTTCTCATAATCATAGGGATCTTCGTTCTCCTCATCGGACACCTGCTCAATACAGCACTTGGTCTCCTTGGAGGAGGTCTGCAGTCCCTGAGGTTGCAGTATGTTGAGTTCTTCACCAAATTTTACAAGGGTGGAGGAGAGAAATACAATCCATTTGGAAAGAAACGTAATTTAACGGAGGATTAAAAATGGTAGATTTAGGAGTAGCAGAATTAACAATTGAAATGGTAGCTGAATCGCAGATGGGATTAAAGGCACTTGGTGCCGGACTTGCAGTAGGTCTCACCGGTATCGGTGCAGGTGTTGCTGAGATGGGTATTGGATCGGCAGCTGTCGGTGCAACCGCTGAGAACAAGGATATCTTTGGTCTGGCACTTCTGCTTACTGTTATTCCAGAAACGATCGTTATCTTCGGCCTTGTTGTCTCGCTGTTGATTCTGTTCTAAATGGAGTCTACAATGGGACTAGAAGTTGTCGTCGAAGAGATCAGGGAGATAAGGCAGAAAGAAGCCACTGCTATCCGAAATGAGGCCAATGAAGAGGCCCGGCGGATCCTAGCGGCAGCAGAAGAGCGTGCAACAACGATCAAGCAGGAAGCCGAGGCAGAGGTGGAGCGGCAGGTTCAGCAGATGGAGGCCCAGGAGGTCTCGGCTGCAAAACTCCTCGTCAAACGTGAAGTCCTCAATGCGCAGAAAGAGCTGCTTGAAGAGGTCTACAATGCGACAGACGGATCCATTTCGGCACTCCCCGCCACCTTCCACGAGAAGGTTATCAGGGAGCTCCTGAAGAAGGTTGCAAAGGAGATCAAGGATGGTGTTGTATTCAGTAACACCCGTGATCAAAAGGCAGTAGAAGCTGCCCTCTCTGAACTTAAAACCCTGAATGGATACTCATATGGTGGCATCGTCGAGATCTCCGGCGGTGTCGTCGTCAAGAGTGCAGACGGACAATTAACCGTAGACCTCAGTTATCAGACCTTCCTGGATGAAGTCTGGGAATCCGGGCTGAAAGACGCCTCGGATATTCTCTTTGGATAGGAGGAATGTGCTGATGTCTGTGGTGATTGGCGGTCCGGCCCCCTATGTCTATGTCTGCACGCGGATGCGTGTACGCAAATCCAAGCTGCTTCCGAGAGAAGAGTATCTCCGGATGCTGAACATGAGCCTTCCCCAGATCACCCGTCTCATTGAAGAGATGGAGTACAAAAAGGAGATCGATGAGCTTTCATCATCATTTGATGGCATCGATCTCGTCGAAGAGGCGCTCTCCTGGAACCTGGCAAAAGAATTCCAGGCAATTCTGGCGATCACCCCGGGTATTCTCAAACAGTTCACAAAATCGTACCTTCGGAGGTGGGATATCCAGAATATCCTCACCATCATCCGTGGAAAGAAACAGGGGATGTCCGCCGGAAAGATCAAAGAAGTGGTTGTTCCTGCCGGATCTCTTGATGTCCTGTTTCTGGACCGGATGATTGGCGAAGAGTCGGCAGAGCGCTCGATTGAGATGCTCAAGGACCTCCCCCTCTACTCAGTCATTGAACGCGAGTACTCAGATGCAGTTGAAACGGGATCGTTTGGAAGGCTTGAGAATGAGCTGTACCGCCAGTTCTATGCCGATCTCATTGAAGAGGCGCGGAGCGGACTGAAAGGCGGAAACCAGTTCCTTAAATCGATACAGCTCGATATCGATATCAGGAATATCAAGACGATCTTCAGGCTTAGAGGCCAGCCGGTCTCTGCAGAAGAGACTGCTGATATCTGGATCCCCGGTGCCTCGTTCTCAGTTGATGAACTCAAACGCATCTCTCAGATGGAAACGATCGATGAGCTTGTCGATATGCTGAGGAAGAAGGTAAAGAGCCCGGCACTCGTTGATGCACTGGAAGGACTTCGTGAAGAGAAACCCATTCATGAAGTAGAGCACTCCCTGACCCGGGCACAGCTGGACTATATGGATCGGCTCTCGAAGAGGAACCCGTTCTCAATCTATCCGATCCTCGTCTACCTTGAGAAGAAGAAGTACGAAGTGACCAATCTCAGGGCGCTTGCTCGTGGAAAACAGGCAAATCTTCCGGCTGAACGGATCGAAAACTATCTGGTGATATGATGGAGATCGCAGTTATCGGAAGAGAAGAGTTCATCCTGGGTTTCAGGCTCGCTGGTCTTCAGAAGACCTATGCAGCAGAGACTCCGGAGAAACTCACGGAGGTGATTGGCCGGACATTGGAAGATCCCAATGTCGGCATCCTCGTCCTCCAGAGCACTGATATGGAACAGGTTCCAAGGAGGCTTCAGATGGCCCTTGAGAACTCGGTGAAACCGACCGTTATCTCCATTGGCGGCGAGACGGGCGGCCTCTCCCTGAGAGAGCGGATAAAGCGATCAGTGGGTGTTGATCTGTGGAAGTAAAGAAAAAATCAGGAATTCTCAAAAGGATCGCGGGACCTGTGGTCACCGCGGTGAACCTTGAGGCACACATGTATGATGTGGTCAAGGTTGGTGATGAGGAGCTGATGGGTGAGGTGATCAAGATCGATGGTGACTATGTCATTATCCAGGTCTATGAAGACACCTCCGGCATCAAACCGGGTGAGCCGGTCACAAACACCGGACTCTCACTCGCAGTTGAGCTTGGCCCCGGTCTCCTCACCAGTATCTACGATGGTATACAGCGGCCTCTTGAAGTACTCGTCGAGAAGATGGGGAACTTCATCGAACGTGGTGTCACTGCACCAGGGCTTGACCGCTCAAAGAAGTGGGATTTCAAGCCTGTTGTAAAAGCTGGTGACCGTGTTGAGCCCGGCCAGATCATCGGTGAAGTACAGGAAACGAACAAGATGCACCGGGTCATGATCCCGCCCAATGTAAAAGGCGGTGTTGTGAAGGAGATCAAATCCGGATCATTTACCGTCGACGAGACGGTGATTGTCCTTGATGATGGATCTGCATACCCGATGATGCAGAAGTGGCCGGTTCGTGTGCCACGCCCGGTGAAAGAGAAGAAGAACCCGAAGATCCCGCTGAACACAGGACAGCGTATCCTTGATGGTCTCTTCCCGATTGCAAAAGGCGGAACAGCAGCCATTCCAGGCCCATTCGGCTCAGGAAAGACGGTTACCCAGCAGCAGCTTGCAAAATGGTCTGATGCTGAGATCGTCGTCTACATCGGCTGTGGTGAACGCGGCAACGAGATGACCGAGGTACTGACAGAGTTCCCGCATCTCGATGATCCAAAGACCGGAAAGCCTCTCATGGAGCGGACGGTTCTGATCGCCAACACCTCCAACATGCCTGTTGCAGCCCGTGAAGCATCGGTCTATACCGGCATCACCATCGCGGAGTACTTCCGTGACATGGGCTATGATGTCTCCCTGATGGCAGACTCGACCTCCCGCTGGGCAGAAGCAATGCGTGAGATCTCAAGCCGTCTTGAAGAGATGCCCGGTGAAGAAGGGTATCCCGCATACCTTGCAGCCAGGCTCTCGGAGTTCTATGAGCGTGCAGGTCTTGTCGATGCGCTATCCGGCTCACAGGGGTCGGTCTCTGTCATCGGTGCGGTCTCGCCGCCGGGTGGTGACTTCTCCGAGCCGGTTACCCAGAATACACTCCGTATCGTGAAGGTCTTCTGGGCGCTTGATGCCAAGCTTTCGCAGCGGCGTCACTTCCCGGCTATCAACTGGCTGAATTCATATTCGCTCTACCTTGACCAGCTCCAGGACTACTACAATGAACATGTCTCCCCTGAATGGAACAAACTCCGCTCATGGGCGATGGAAGTTCTGCAGAAAGAGTCCGAGCTTCAGGAGATCGTTCAGCTTGTCGGATCCGATGCCCTGCCTGAATCAGAACAGATCACAATCGAAGTAGCACGTATGCTTCGTGAGATCTTCCTCCAGCAGAATGCCTACGATGATGTCGATACCTACTGTGAGATGACCAAGCAGTTCGATATCATGAAGGCTATCAAGGTCTATGCAGATTCAGCATATGCCGCACAGGCAGCAGGTGTTGGCCCTGCACAGATCATCTCTGTCAAGGCAAAGGGAGATCTTCCGCAGATCAAGTTCGTCCGCGACTACAAGCCAATGCTTGAACAGATTCTGAAAGAGCTGGAAGCTGAGTTCACTACACTGAGGGCTGGAGCATGAAGGAATATAAGACAGTTACAAAGATCGCGGGCCCGCTCGTCTTCGTCGAGAAGACCGAGCCGGTCGGGTACCAGGAACTGGTCAATATTGTGCTCTCCGATGGAACTGTGAAACGTGGTCAGGTTCTTGATACAAGCGATGATCTCGTTGTGGTTCAGGTCTTTGAGACAACTGCCGGTATCGGCAGGGATTCAGGCATCCGGTTCCTTGGCGAAGCGATCAAGATGCCCGTCGGACGCGAGATGCTCGGACGTATCCTCTCCGGAGGCGGAAAGCCGATCGACGGCGGTCCCGAGATCGTTCCCGAGAAGCGGCTTGACATTACCGGTGCTGCAATCAACCCGTATGCACGTGGTAATCCAAAGGATTTCATCCAGACGGGAATCTCCACCATCGACGGGACAAATACCCTTGTCCGTGGTCAGAAGCTCCCGATCTTCTCGGGATCCGGTCTTCCGCACAATGATATTGCGCTTCAGATTGCCCGTCAGTCAAAGGTTCCGGGATCGACTGAGTCGTTCGCTGTTGTCTTTGCTGCAATGGGTATCACCAAGGAAGAAGCAAACCACTTCATGGAGGACTTTGAGCGGACCGGTGCACTTGAACGTGCGGTCGTCTTCTTAAATCTTGCAGATGATCCCGCCGTTGAGCGTATCATCACCCCGCGTCTTGCACTGACAACCGCAGAGTACCTTGCATATGAGCTTGGATACCATGTGCTCGTTATCTTAACAGACATGACCAACTACTGTGAGGCACTCCGCCAGATTGGTGCAGCCCGTGAAGAGGTGCCGGGACGCCGTGGATATCCGGGATATATGTATACCGATCTCGCCAACATCTATGAGCGTGCCGGTATCATCAAGGGAGTCCAGGGTTCGGTTACCCAGATTCCGATCCTGACGATGCCCGGTGATGATATCACCCATCCGATTCCTGACCTGACCGGATACATTACCGAAGGCCAGATTGTGGTCTCCCGTGAACTTCACAGGAAGGGTATCTATCCACCGATCAATGTTCTTCCGTCGCTGTCGCGTCTGATGAACCTTGGTATCGGTGAAGGTCTGACCCGTGAGGATCACAAGAAGGTCTCAGATCAGCTGTATGCAGGATATGCAGAAGGTAACGATCTTCGTGGTCTTGTCGCCATCGTCGGAAAGGATGCGCTTTCTGAACGTGACAGGCTCTTCCTTGAGATTGCGGATTACTTCGAGGATCAGTTTGTCCGTCAGGGAGTCAATGAAGATCGATCGATTGCAGAGACACTCGATGTTGGCTGGTCGCTCCTGGCAACCCTGCCCGAAGAGCAGCTCGTCAGAATTGACCGTGACCTGATCAGGAAGTACCATCCGAAATACCGGAAGGAGTAACCTGCCATGGCGCTCCGCGATGTAAAGCCGACCAGATCCGAACTGATCGCCCTGAAAAGGCGTATCAAGCTGTCTGAGCGCGGCTACAAGCTCCTGAAGATGAAGCGTGACGGACTCATCCTTGAGTTCTTCAAGATCCTTGAACAGGCCAAGGATACCCGTGAGGAACTCGCACGGAAGTACGAGCGGGCGCAGGAGATGATCGCCATCGCAGATACAGTCGAAGGCGCTATCGGTGTCAAGGCGGCTGCTTTCTCGGTCGGAGATGTTCCCCGGATCGAGCTGAAGAGCAAGAATATCATGGGCGTTGTCGTACCTGAGATCCAATCCTCAAGTGTACGAAAGAGTCCGACTGAGCGTGGGTATGGTATTATTGGTACCTCCTCGGTCATCGATGAAGCAGCAGATGCCTTCGAGGATCTCCTCGAGTCAATCATCCACAGTGCTGAAATCGAGACAACGATGAAGCGGCTGCTGGATGAGATCGAGAGTACCAAGCGGCGTGTGAATGCGCTTGAGTTTAAGGTGATCCCCGAACTCAATGAGGCACGCGATTTCATCAAGATGCGTCTTGATGAGATGGAGCGTGAAGAGCTCTTCCGCTTAAAGAAGATCAAGGCCAGATCAGAGGCCTGATCAATCCTTTTTTAGAATAAAGAACCTATAGCCAGAGTATAAGCCGAACTTTCTGAATATTTCAATCTCCTTCTCCATGCTCTCGGGGAATGAGACTGTTTCAGCGTCCGTATCTCTCTTGACTCGTTGATTCTGGTTGCAACCGGCCGCTACCCAGTCTTTCCAAGTATTCATCGGAAGCCGTTGTGTGCTGATGATGGTACAGGAGGATGTACAGCAGATATCCCGGATCGCTTTTACATATGGAATAGAGACGTCGGTTGGGGATGATCAGGCGCTTTGGATTAATTGCTGCCAGTATTTGTGCCTGATGCCCTTTTCCTGATCCTCTATCAGGAATTACCGGATCATCGGGATGGGGAGGGATTGTCTGTTCTTCTTTTTATCAGGTTATCTTCCGGAATCGAACATCGTGAGATCTTCAAAGAATCTGAAGCTTTGTTCTATTCCAGGTACTGGAACAAATGCGCAATTAATAATGTCTTCCTCTTCATAGTGTATACATGGAGTTCGGGAGGCTCTTCCATGGTATTTGGTACATTGCAGGATGTTGAGACGAAGGGAAGAACGGTTTTCGTCAGGGTAGACTTCAACTCCCCGATGGATCCCTCATCGGAGACGATTCTTGACGATAAACGGTTCCGTGAGCATATCCCGACGATTCTTGCTCTTGAAGATGCGAAAGTGGTGATCCTCACCCATCAGAGCCGTCCCGGCAAAAAGGATTTTACTTCTCTCAAGGCTCATGCAGAAAAACTCGAGCGGCTTATCCGGAAACCTGTTACCTATATTGATGATATTATCGGGAGATCTGCTCGTGACTCCGTGAAAACACTCCGGAGTGGCGAGGTACTGATGCTTGAAAACCTCCGTTTTAATGCAGAGGAAAATCTCACGATGAAGCCTGAAGAGGCAAGGAAGACGCATCTTGTCCGCATGCTTTCGGAGATGGGCGATCTCTTTGTCAATGATGCCTTCGGTACCGCGCACCGCTCACAACCGACGATGGTAGGGCTTCCGATGGCGATGAAATCGGTTGCCGGGCTCCTGATGGAACGCGAGGTCTCTATGCTCTCAAAGGTCTTCTCAGGTGCACCGCATCCGATCACCTTCATTCTCGGCGGTACAAAAGTGGATGACTCGATTGCAGTTGCAGAACATGTGCTGAAAAACGAAATTGCGGATCAGATTATTGCAATCGGGGTTGTGGGGAATATCTTTCTTGCGGCATCCGGAATCGAGGTGGGTCATCCGTCCCGCCAGTTGATCGAAAGTCTTGGCTACTCCGGCGAGATTGAGAAGGCAAAGCAGATCCTCTCATCATATAGTGACAGGGTAGCAATGCCGGAGTCTGTTGCAGTACGACAGGATGGACAGCGTGTGGAATATCCGGTAGATCGGATACCAGAGGATCTACCAATCCTCGATCTCGGGAGCGGCTCGATCCAGTCCATGGTCAACATGATCAAATCACAGGGTACAATCGTCTTCAATGGTCCTGCTGGTGTCTTCGAGGATCCTGACTTTGCGATTGGAACCTATGAGCTTGTCCGTGCTGCTTCAACTGTCGAATTCTCAGTTGTCGGTGGCGGGCATACTGCGGCGGTGATCGAGAAGATGGGGCTTGAATCATCCTACTCGCATCTCTCCACCGGTGGAGGAGCCTGTATCGAGTTCCTTACCGGCAAAAAACTTCCTGCGGTGGCAGCTCTTGAGGCATCGTGGGAGCTCTATGGTTAAGCGCTCCCATCATACCCTCATTCTTTTTGCTCCACGATCTCATCCACAATTGAGCTGATCTGTGTGAACAGGAGTGGATCCAGCCCCTTTTCAGCACTCAGGTAGACTGCCCTGATATCGAGGAGCCGGATCTTGTTAGTGATGAAATGAATGAATTTTGAGATATTTGGAGATGAGAGATAAATCAAAAGGGTGCTGATCGAGTCAAAAATAAGTGCAGTATCGCCTTTTCTCTTCTTAAGAGCTTCTGAAATGGCAATTCCGAGTTCTGTAAGGTTTCCCGGGTTTGAGGTGAATGTCGTATTTGGAATGAGTGCAGGTATTGTGCCCAGAGAATATTTGGTAATTGTATCGATGAAATGGATACGATCCATTGGGATTTCGTTCTTTGTATAGAGTTTTGCCAGGAGTGATGAGGGGATGTTTGTGGTGACGATGATACAGTCATATTCCTTTTTGATCAGATTTGTGACAATCTCCAGGTTGGTCTGTTTCAACCGTGCCGGATCAGAAATATAGAGATATATCCCTGCTTCCTCTGCTTCTATTGTTCCCATCCGCTACTCCTCTTCCATCAGGAATTTCCTGTACGATTCTGGAATCTCATCGAGTTCAAGGACAATTGACTGCTGAAGTTCCCTGATATTTTCTACGACCTTCTCAATGTGGCGCACCTGGATTATAAGGCTTGTATGGAGTTCTTCATCATCGATCTCACCCTTCATATGTAGATCGGTGATCTCCTCAATCGAGTGTGCGATGATCTCGACCGGATTCTTCAAACGGAGGGCTGCTTCAGTGATATAGGCAAGAAGCGCCCGTTCAGCCGTCCTGATCTCTGTCAGATCATGCATGATGACGGCGACCCCGGTTGTAATCCCACGTTCGTCGAGGATTGGGGAGAGTGAGAGTGAGAGTTCGATCTCTTCCCCATCTTTCCTGATACGGCATGTTTCGATCCGTTCTACCCGCTCTCCTCTCCGTATTTTTGCAAGCGTCTCCAGATGCTGCTGTCTGAGTCTTTCCGGAATAATACGCTCTATACTCTCCCCTGTCATCTCCTCAGCGGTATACCCAAGGGTCTCCTCTGCACCTCTGTTCCATGAGAGGACATTGCCATCAGGCGTCTCGCTGATGATCGGATCAGGTGTTGTCTCGATGATCGCCCCAAGAACGGCTCTCAGTTCGTGAATCTTTTTGATCGAGTCGATGTTTGTCAGAATATGTACAGCACCAATGAGCTCTCCATCATCGCCCAAAACCGGATCAATTGCCACCTGGTACCAGTGGGAACCGAGATTGATTGTATAACTCTCACGTTTCTTGGTCTTCTTCGCCTTGATGAAGGGACATCCCCGGATATTTGCTGGTGTATGATGAACGATCTGATAACACCGGGATCCGATGATCTCTTCAAGCGCTTTATTGAGAAGTGTTGCAGATGCCGGATTGGCATGGAGGATGGTGCTGTCGGGTGCAAGATAGAAGATTGGATCTTCTATCGCATCGAAGGTGCGTTTCAGAATCTCATATTCTGATAGTCCGGGTGTGTCAGTATCGGTCAATCGAATCCCTCTGGTCTGACTATGCATCGGATTTACACCTGATAAACTCTTTGTATTGTCCGTCAACCAGGGAGTATTGTGACAGGGGTCACCTTCGCAGGCACTGTCCTCGTAATTCGGATCGGTACACCCCCAAAGGGCGCTATCACAAGGGTAAAGCGCTCCTTTGGATAAAGGGGTTCTGGCAGGGTGATGAGGAGATCGAATGTCTCGCCTGCATGGAGAATATCGTCATCATTTGCCGATCCAAATGGGAGATAGCCGTACCGGGAGACGATTGCCCAGTCTCCGGGATTGAGAGGATATATCTTCTTCTGCTTGAGGGGGATCTCTTTTTCCCCCTGAATGATGCTCATTTTGGTTGTGTCCATATCGATCGCCATATCTCCGATAATCGGTGAGATAGATACCTGTATGGCACCGATTCTCTGTTCATCATATGTCTCCG
>Ga0163225_100116_pt1 | contig 25079 bp, 18 predicted proteins | sample MSEWel2016_04_06_2_FD_113145 | JGI IMG/M metagenome (GOLD analysis project Ga0163225, IMG submission 113145) | Subsurface microbial communities from deep shales in West Virginia, USA - MSEEL Well Study Marcellus 5H_2016_04_06 ... | reverse complement strand
GTTATTTTGTTCTTTTCCGACTTGAAAATGCTGCGAATAGCGAGCTATTTAATGGATTTTCAAGGAAGTTAAAGGACAAAAGAACAAGTCTAAAGCGTCAAGTTATTTCGGCACAATCCCTTAAATAGAAAGGCGGACATTTCAAAGCCAAACAAAATCGATTATTTTATACCATACAACCAATGAATTCCAATAATGCTGTTACCATAATTGTTCCTGTATTTAACGAGGAGGAGAGCCTGCCACGGGTGAAAGCCGAAGCCGACAAGCTGTTAAAATCGAGTCCGGTCCCCATCCGGTTTCTTTTTGTTGATGACAAATCAAGCGACAGCAGCCTTAATCTTATAAAGCGGTTCGTGCAAGAGGACCCTTCTGCCTTCAGTTACATCTCTCTGAAAAAGAATTCGGGTCTCAGCACCGCCCTGAAAGCCGGGATTGATTGTGTTGACACCCCTTATACAGGATATATTGATTCGGATTTACAGACCTCCCCTCAGGATTTTCTTATCTTTTTCGATTTCATGGAACAATATACCATGATCAACGGCATCCGGCAAAATCGTTCGGATACCTTTGTGAAGAAGATCTCTTCCAAAATTGCTAACGGGTTTCGGCGGTTTATGATCAATGACGGGATCGAAGACACCTGTTGTCCCCTGAAAATCATGGAGACGAAAGCGGCCCGGACAATTCCCTTTTTCAACGGCATGCACCGTTTCATTCCTGCTCTTATTCAGTTACAGGGGGGCACAGTCAAACAAATTCCCGTTCAACACTTTCCGCGAATTGAAGGGACGGCCAAGTATCACCTGTGGAACCGTTTGATCGGTCCCTTTATGGATACGCTGGCTTTTGTCTGGATGCGAAAAAGATACATCAGGTACGAAATCAGTGAAAGCAGCGATCGGTCATGTTAGACGACTCATTTATATTCGGGCTGGGATTTTTTGCTCAGGGGTTGTTTTCCGCGCGGCTTCTGGTGCAATGGTTTTTGTCGGAAAAGGCCAAAAAAGTTGTTTCCCCTGATCTGTTCTGGCAGCTGAGTCTGGTGGCATCCATTCTGCTATTGGTTTATGGCATTCTTCGGAAAGACTTGGTTATTGTGGGCGGACAGTTCGTCTCATTTTACATTTATCTGCGCAATTTGCAGCTGAAAAATGTCTGGCAGTTATTTCCGTGGTGGCTCCGTGTTTTGGCATTATCAGCTCCGGTGTTGGCGATCCTGTTTCTGTTTATCACTCCCACTGAATACAACATTCAGGAGATGATGAACAACCCCCTGATTACGGCTCAGCTATACACGGTAGGAGCCATCGGTCAATTCATCTTCACCTTCAGGTTTATTTACCAATTGATCTATTCGGAAAGACATCACGAATCGCTACTTCCGCCCATGTTTTGGGTCATCAGCATCACGGGATCCCTCATCATTATTGGTTATGCCATTGTGCGTCGTGACCCGGTGATTATACTGGGACAAATATTTGGTACGTTGATTTACAGCCGGAATCTTATTCTTTATTATACGCGAAGAGTCCGGGATCGCGAAGCCCCTACGGATGAATAGATCCGGCGGAAAAACAATCTGCAAATTTCAATCCAAAAGATATGCAACTACTGATCAGGAGCTTTGAAAAACGTCCCGTTTTGGGGATTTGCTTATTCATTGCCGTGATGCTCATCCCGCATTTGGATGTGCTTCCGGTTTCCATTATGGAAGCCCGGGATTTCGTTACGGCGAGAGAGATGATCACCGACGGAAACTGGTTGTTAACTACGATGAACGGGGAAACCCGTTACGAAAAACCCCCGCTTCCCACCTGGCTTTCGGCCATATCGGCCATGATTTTCGGGGTGAACAGCATTGCCGCCATGCGCCTGCCGGGCGTTTTATTGGTGATGTTGACGGGCGTATTTGTCTATTTTCTTTCCAAAACGATTTTAAAAGATAAATCGCATAGCCTGATTAACGGGCTTATTGTCGTGACCTCGTATTATGTCATCGGGATCATTTTTGAAGCACCCTGGGATATTTTCACCCATGGATTTATGTTGGTGGGGATTTTATCGCTGATCAAACTATTCAGGGATAAAGGTTCGCCATGGAAACATGCTGTGGTTTCGGGCATTTTTATCGGTTTCTCGTTTATGAGCAAGGGGCCGATTTCATTGTATGCCCTGTTCCTGCCGTTTTTGCTGGCTTATGGTTTTACTTACAAATTCCGGGGGCTTAAAACAAAGGCTTTACCGCTTGTGCTTTTACTGCTTTTGGCCTTTGTTGTCGGCGGATGGTGGTACATCTACATCCGAATTGCCGATCCACAATCATTCTTGTCTATTGCCCGGGAAGAAGTGGGGAACTGGTCGAGTTACCATGTGCGGCCGTTCTACTATTACTGGAGCTTTTTTGCCCAAAGCGGGTTGTGGACCATTCCTGCCCTCACCGGTTTGTTGTATCCTTATCTGAAAAAACGGGTGGTGAATCTTAAGGCTTATCGTTTTAGTTTGTTGTGGACACTTTTCGCGGTGGTGTTGCTCTCCGTAATTCCCGAAAAGAAACCCCGTTATTTGATGCCGGTTTTGATTCCCCTGGCGATCAATACCGGTTTTTATATGGAATACCTGTTCAGGAAATTCAAAAACCTTACATCGAAATGGGAGAAATGGCCCGTCTATTTCAACTTTGGCCTGATATCCTTGGTGAGTATTGCGATCCCTTCAGGTGTTTACATATTCTTCAAGGAGCATGTGGTCATCCCTGACTTTTTCTTCCTGGCTTCATGCATTATTCTGCCTTTACCGGGAATCTTTATTTTCATCCACCTTTTACGAAAAAACATCAGGAATGTGTTCTATCTTACCATCATGCTTTATGCCTCCATTTTTGTTTTTGTTCTGCCCGTAGCGCGGGACTACATTGAAGAAGGTAGCCGGCAGCCGGTTGAAGAAATGAAAGAGAAAGTGAAACAGGAGGGTATCAATGTTTATGGCTACAATTACATTCAACCGGAATTAGTTTGGCTGTATGGAGAGAAAATTCCTCTAATCAAAGAAGAAAAATCCTCCGCGATGCTCCCGCAAGAAAACCGCTTTGGTATCCTGACCAATAAAGAGAACATTTTGGATCAACAGATATTCAAAGGGCATTATCAGGTTGAATATTCCGGAGTAGTTAATATCAATCCTAAAGGCGGAAACAGCAGCCGGAAGATAAGTTACTTCTTTATTCTAAAGCGTGACACAATCCCTTTTCAACAAATAAGTTTCTCCGGACGATAGTGATCCAAAATTTAAACTTGCAACATAAAACCAGCCAATCAATCCCCATAAACGGGAATATAACTCAGTTGCTTTATATTTTCAAGCGACGAGTAATCGTACTGATAAAGCCCGTCAGCGCCTATCACCAACAAAACATCTCCCAAGGGAATCACGTCAAAAGCATCTATCTCCTCATAATGAGCAATCTCATTCTCATCTATAGAATATGGATCATGGGCATGATAAATTTTCAATCCTGCTTTTCCATCGCAAACAAACAACACCTCATTTTCGATACCCAGACCGTAAGGTTCTGTCATGGGATAAGTCATTAATAATTCCGGAGATTCAATCATTGATATATCAATCACTTCCAGCTGACTTTCGATGGCGCCACAAAGATTTCCTCCTCTTAAAGTCACGTAAGCATAATTCCCCTCCACCACAACCGGATCGCAGGCAGATGCATGCGTAAATTCAGAAATAAACTGTGGATTGGCAGGATTTTGGAGACTATAGATATACATTCCGGTTCGGGAACCGATAAAAAGCATATTGTTGTAAGGAAACAGGGTCTCAATTTGCCAGCTGATAGGAATTTGTTTAGTATATTCCGGATTGGCTGCATCAGATACGTCAAACAAATTGAGTGATGCATTATCTATGGCATACAAATAATCATCAAAAACAGTAAATCTGGCCATTGAACCGCCCTGACCGGTTCCGGTTTTACTCACACTATTGGATAAGGCACCATCCATCATAAAAAAAGAAGACTCCCACCTTTGAAATCTCAGATAATCTTCATTGTAACCGGAAACATCCTCCGTATTCTCAGTTACTTTATATCCCGTAACAACCCCTTGGCTTTGGTCAATATTCCCCAACATCCCCACTTCAAATTCCGGAATGATATATGGAAATACGCTGGTGTCTCTATCCACTTCCGAAATATTATTCATATCGCTGATGTCAATGGTCAGCAAATCAACGTAACTATCCGCATAAAGCTTATCCCCTTTGATTGCCATATCCACATTTCCGGGTATTTCAATAAATGAAACAATTTGAGGATTCTCAGGATTAGAATTGTCAACCACATGAATTCCTTTTTGGTATTCATTGATAAAAATAAAATCATCCTTAAAGTAGAATTTGCCCGGTTGATTGATGGCTTCGGCGCTTTTCACAACAAAAGAAGACCTTAAATCAGCATAACTGAGATATTCAGGAGAATTGACCACATAGGTTTCTTCAATTTTATCGCTGCAGGAGCCTAAACCTATGACCAGACTTAACGTCAACATAAAAAACGATATTCTTTTCATGATTAATAATTTTGGGTTATTAAAAGTCGATAATTTTAAATGTTTTGAGATTTATCTAACTAACAATGTGGCTTATAACAAAATAAAATGGTCTTACAAAGTTTGATAATGAACGGGTTTTTCTTGAGCTGTGAGTGAAAAACATATTTTATCTCTTTAATCATGAGATGCGTCTATTGTAAAATGGTTGCGTTTATAATTTATTTTGACGCAACGAATCCGGCAAATTGTCTTCTTAATTACAAACCCTGAGAAATGAAAAGATTTATTATTCTACTGCTACTAATGACCACTCTCCGGCTTAATGCCCAAAACCAGGAAAAATTCATTCCTGATGAAAACAACTTTGCCGTCTTTGCTTCATTCGGACAACTCATTGGTTCTTCAAATGATGAAAAAGAAAACATCAGTTCAATACAAATAACACCCAACTTTCAGATTGGAAAACATCTGGCTTTTGGATTGACAACAGGAGTGGGATGGTACGATATAGCCCTGTTTCCGGTTGGACCAGATATTAAGCTGATTCTCCCTTTAAGAGAATACGGTTCATTTTATATTAATGCAGCTGTAGGACATTCATTTCCTTTGGAAGATGTAAAACTTGAATATGCAGAGGTTTTAGAAACCAAAGGGGGGCGGTTTGCCTGCACACATCTGGGATATATATTCCCAATGAAGGGCAATTGCAAACTGTTTGTGGCGCTGGGTTATCAATACCAAAGCTCCTCACATGTTCAGGTACACTGGGTTTACAAAGAATTGGAACGAAAAATTAAATACAATCGCTTTTCTGTGCGAATAGGATTGAAACTATTCTGATAATCTCTTAAAAACACCAATGACCAATTAACTTAATAATTGGCCATTGATATAAACATTTTTATGGTGCTTATTACTAAACTACTGTACCACTGCTTATTTTTTACCCTCATTGGTCTGTATCGGACCTCTTTTTATGGCTCTGCTCACATAGTAAAGACCGGCAACCACAAAAGGAATGCTCAAAATTTGTCCCATATTCATAACCATTCCTTCTTCAAACGCTTCCTGATCTGCCTTCACGAATTCGATGACAAATCTTGAAGCAAAAATTCCTATCAGAAAAATTCCGAAAATAAATCCCTGACGCAGACGCGCATTGGTTTTCCAATACAAAAACATCAAATAGACAAATGTCACAAGATAGGCAAGAGCTTCATATATTTGAGTCGGGTGTCTAAGCGTTACTGTTTCGGGGTCAACCCGCTGAAACCAGAAAGCCCAGGGTATATCGGTAACCCGCCCAACAATTTCAGAATTCATCAGATTCCCAAGACGAATAAAGACGGCCGCCAGTGCAACAGGAACGACTAACCGGTCAAGAATCCAGAGCATCGGTTTTTTGGATACCTTTTTGGAATAATAATAAATGGCAACCAGAATCCCGATGGCTCCGCCGTGACTGGCGAGTCCTCCATGCCAGATAGCCAGAATTTCTCCCGGATTTTGAGAATAATAGTTCCACCCGTAGAAAAACACATGGCCCAGGCGAGCGCCCACAACAGTGGCGATTACCACATAGATAAACAACTTATCCAACCACTTTTCTGGAATATCCTCCCGCTTAAACATTCGCTCAATAATGTAATAACCAGATAAAAAAGCCATTGCAAAAAAGAGCCCGTAATAACGAACTGTTAATGGCCCCAGAGAAAAAATCTCCGGGTCGGGATTCCATGAAATATAATTTAATAAAAACATACGCGATTATTTTCCGTGACATTGTTTGTACTTCTTTCCACTTCCACAAGGACATGGGTCGTTTCGACCTACTTTTTTCTCCACACGAACCGGTTCTGCCCTGGGCTTTTCTTTCTGCTGACTGCCGGGCTGCCCTCCTCGCGATGCGATACCGGGAACGCCCACTCCGGGCATTTCGTCTTTTTGCATTTTAAGACGCCCCATATCCTGATGTTTGCGCTCTTCAGCTCTTTTCACCTGACTGGCATCCCTGATGGGAATATGAGCTTTGGCCAGAGAGGCAACCACCTTACGGTTGTTATCTCCAATCATTGTTTTGAAAAGATTGAAAGATTCAAACTTATAAATCAATAATGGGTCTTTTTGTTCGTAAGAAGCATTTTGAACCGCTTGTTTCAGGTCGTCCAGCTCACGAAGGTGTTCTTTCCATGCTTCATCGATGGTAAGCAATAACATGGTTTTAGAGAACGATTTGGCCAGGTCGGTTCCTTCTGTTTCATAAGCTTTTCTCAGATTGGTGGTAATCTGGAATATTCGCTGACCATCGGAAATCGGAACCACTATGTTTTCATAAACCTCCCCTTTATTTTCAAACACATCCTTAATAACCGGATATGCCTGACGGGAAATGGTTTCCATTCTCCGCTGATAATTGTCCCACACCTTGGTATGCAGTTTATCAGCCAACTCCTCCACCTTGCTTTTCATAAACTCTTCCTGTTTAAAAGGAGAGTCGGAAGAAAAGGTTCTGATTAACTCAGATTTAAACCCTTCAAAATCGTTATTTTGCTGATGCTCTGCAATAATTTCCTCACAGGTATCCAACATCATATTGGAGATATCAACCTGAATACGTTCGCCATATAAAGCGTGTTTCCGTTTGGTGTAAATAACCTCACGTTGCGAATTCATCACATCATCATATTCAAGCAAACGCTTACGAATACCGAAGTTGTTTTCCTCCACTTTTTTCTGAGCACGCTCAATACTCTTGGTAATCATGCTATGCTGAATCACTTCACCATCCTTGATACCCATACGATCCATGTACTTCACAATACGGTCGGAACCAAAAAGACGCATCAGGTTGTCTTCGAGCGAAACGAAGAATTGAGAAGAACCCGGGTCACCCTGACGACCGGCACGCCCACGTAACTGACGGTCAACACGACGCGATTCATGGCGTTCGGTACCCACAATGGCCAAACCACCCGCTTGTTTTACTTCTTTAGACAATTTAATGTCGGTACCACGACCGGCCATATTGGTAGCTATGGTTACGACACCCTCTTTACCGGCATCAGCCACAATTTCGGCCTCACGCTGGTGTTGCTTGGCATTCAGCACATTGTGCTTAATTCCGCGAATTTTAAGCATACGGCTTAACAATTCCGAAACTTCCACCGATGTGGTACCTACCAGAACCGGTCTTCCGGCCTTTACAAGTTCGGAAATTTCTTCAATTACGGCATTGTATTTCTCACGGGTAGTTTTATAAACCAGGTCTTCGTGGTCTTTTCGAACGATAGGTCTGTTGGTGGGAATTACCACCACATCCAGTTCATAAATGTCCCAGAGTTCTCCAGCTTCCGTTTCCGCTGTACCGGTCATTCCGGCCAGTTTATTATACATCCGGAAATAGTTCTGCAAAGTAATGGTAGCATACGTCTGTGTAGCAGCTTCCACCTTTACCTGTTCTTTGGCCTCAATGGCCTGATGAAGTCCGTCAGAGTACCGGCGACCCTCCATAATACGACCGGTCTGCTCATCCACAATCTTCACCTTGTTGTCCATCACCACATATTCCACGTCTTTCTCAAACATGGCATAAGCCTTCAGCAACTGGTTAACCGTATGAACACGCTCCGACTTCACAGCATAATTCTGAAGCATTTCATCCTTTTTGGCCACTCTTTCTTCCTCGCTCAGGGAAGTATCCTTATCAAGCATAGCCACTTCAGAACCGATATCAGGCATCACAAAGAAATTGGCATCGTCACTGGTTCCGGTAATCAAATCGATACCCTTATCGGTCATCTCCACCGAATTGGTTTTCTCATCAATTACAAAATAGAGCGGGTCGGTAACCACATGCATATTCTTATTATTCTCCTGCATGTAGAAATTCTCTGTTTTAAGCATCCGGGCTTTCATGCCCTGCTCACTCAGGAATTTGATAATGGCTTTGTTTCGGGGAAGCCCTTTGAATGCTCTAAGCAATAATAAAGCACCCTCATCCTGAACTTTGTGGTCTTCCGACTTCAATTTTTGCTTAGCTTCTGCCAGAATTTTGGTTACCTCTGACCGCTGTATATCAAACAACTTCTCCACTTTGGGACGGAACTCCATAAAGAGTTGATCGGTTCCTTTGTTTGGAACAGGCCCTGAGATAATCAACGGAGTACGGGCATCATCAATCAAAACCGAGTCCACCTCATCCACAATGGCATAATTGTGTTTTCGCTGCACCAGATCCTTGGGTGAAATGGCCATATTATCACGCAGATAATCAAAACCAAATTCGTTGTTGGTTCCATAAGTCACATCAGCTTTATAGGCAGCACGGCGTGCTTCAGAATTAGGCTGATGCTTATCAATACAATCCACGCTAAGTCCGTGAAACATAAAGATGGGGCCCATCCATTCGGAGTCACGTTTAGCCAGATAATCGTTCACTGTTACCAGGTGTACTCCCCGCCCCGTAAGGGCATTCAGAAATACAGGCAGCGTAGCCACAAGTGTTTTACCTTCACCCGTTGCCATCTCTGCAATTTTTCCCTGATGAAGCACTACCCCGCCAAAAAGCTGCACATCGTAATGCACCATGTCCCAGGTAACCTCATTACCACCGGCCTGCCAGGTGTTGTGATAGATGGCTTTGTCGTTTTCAATATCCACAAAGTCATGTTTGGCGGCCAGATCACGGTCAAAAGTTGTTGCGGTAACTTCAACTGTTTCATTTTCCTTAAAGCGGCTTGCAGTCTCTTTCACTACAGCAAACGCTTCGGGAAGAATTTCATCGAGCGTTCCTTTAAGTTTTTCGGTGATCTCATCTTCCAGTTTATCTATCTGGTCGTAAATATCTTCCCGTTCATTAACGGTTAATGCACTGTTATCAGCTTTCTCTTTAAGCTCTTCAATTTTTGCCTGTTCATTACTTGTTGCTTCCTGCAGGCGGGCTTTTAAATCAACTGTTCGTTGACGCAATTCGTCATTCGAAAGTTTCTCTATCTCTGGAGAAACACTCTTTATTTGTTCGACAACAGGCATCACCAGTTTCTGGTCACGCGTAAATTTACTGCCAAACATTTTGGTCATTATCTGGTTAAAAACCGGCATAATATCAATCAATTAATTATTAACAATAGATGAGCCCAGTCTAAAAAGCATCTTTATTGCCAAACCCTTCGTTAATGAAAATTTTTGAATCCTCATTAACAACAGGTTAACTCCGGTGCAAAAATTTTCAAAGCCTTGATTTTGGCAAAAATATACCTTTTTATACTACACTCATAGATAAAAATCACTCTTCCCTGAAAGAATCGAATGGAAGAATAAATAAACGATAAGTGTTAAGTTCAAGCCTGGCGTGGGCCGGCTCTGATTTCAAGATGAAGAAATGCCGAAGGATTTTTATAATCAAAAACCTCATAAAAATTCAGGAAAATTCCCGTAAAGTTATCACAAATGTTACGGGATGAAAAACCGGGCAGCGAAAGAAAAATCGAATTGACAGGCAAAACCGAATCAGCGGATGTATCAGAAACACCTGCCAAACCAAGGGATGGAAAGCCAGCCAATGATTTTTTCGCCCCATTTTGCGACAAAGCCTGGGTGGAAACTTTTACAAAATAATGTTTCTCACTACCCTGCTTTATTGCCTTTTCAACCTCTTCGGCGTTGATGTTCTTAGAGGTCCAATCATACGGATTCTGATCAGGCTGACAACTGCCAACTGCCACATACACCGTGAGAGTTACCCCCAGTAAAGTTAAACATCCTATTTCCGAATAGTGTCGCACAATAATTTCCTTCTAAATTTCAAAGTGTAAAGATGTTAAATCTTTTGCAATTTACGGGGCTTTTTGGCAGATTTTAACATGGGTTTCCGTGAAACTGGAATAGCAATAGATGGCTAAAGGGTTCCTGGTTAGAAAAAACGGATTTGCCCAAATCAGGCTATTTCGCTTATAGCTTCCAGTCATAGAGCTTTCATCAAGCAAACTCTTTTTTTACGTTTGGATTAGCAGAATTCAATCCATTGAACCTAAAACAACTGTCCGGGCTTCCTCGATAGAATTTGAATCCATCAATTCTTTTCGCAATTCAGCCGCTCCTCTGAAACCGGAAATGTAAATCTTGAAAAAGCGTTTGAGGATGGGGAATGGTCGTATATTCCCCCACGCTGATTCATAAAGCTGAAGGTGATTTAACAGCGTATTAAGGCGCTTTTCAATATCTATTTCTGAAAGAGGGGATTGAAACATCCAGGGATTTTGAAAAATCCCGCGACCAAACATCACCCCGTCAGTATGGTATTTTTCAGTTTTCAATAATCCATCTTCCACTGTCAATACATCTCCGTTTCCGATGATAGGAATATGAGGCGCCACTTCATCTCTGATGGCCGAGGCTTTGGCTATTTCCTCCCAGTCGGCTGATCCTTCAGACATCTGTTTTTGAATTCTTCCGTGCAAAATGACTCCATCTACAGGCTGACGAAACAAAAAGTTCATCCACCTTTCTGTATCGACCTTCTTTAGTCCAATTCGTGTTTTTACACTTAGCGGTAAAGAGCCGGCCTCACGGGTTGCCTGAATAATTTCTGCAGCCAGAGACTCATTATCTATCAGTGCGGAGCAACTTCCGTGCGACACCACATTCCGAACCGGGCAGCCCATATTGATATCAAGGCCATCGAACTGGTAATTGGCCTCAATAAACTTAACCGCATCATAGAATTTCTCCGGTTTATTGCCCCAAATTTGCGCCACCAGCTTCACCCCTTTTTCTTTTAGCAGACTCCGCTCAGTTTTGGAAACAAACAGCCTTTGTGCCACATTGTCCCGTCCTTTTGGATGACAGAGTCCGTCGGTGGAGGTAAACTCGGTAAAAATGACATCCAGCTGCCCCGGCGTAGTATTATGCAGCACCAGCTCCCTGAAAGCAGTGTCGGTCACATCTTCCATGGGGGCCAGCATTATCAGAGGGCGTTTTGAAGTATTCCAGAAGTTGGTATTTGTTTCAGGCATGCTTGTTTACCTCTTTATGATAACATTCTTTCCTGCTGATCCTTAATATTTTCCCGGCATATTCATCACACTGGATGATTAATCTATTCCAAAAAAGTCCTGCAAAAATAAGAAAATAAAATAATTTAGGACAAAACTATCCTTTATTTTGAATGGAATGATTTTCCTGAAACCATTATCACGTGATTTGTTAGAAAATTGAATTTTAGCGATTAACTACCCCCTTAAAAATTAAATAAAATAAAAATTCACACCAATTAACTAAATAATTCGACCTGAAATAATAATAATAATAATAATAATAATTTTGCCAAGGGTTCCAGGGTTATATTCAAGACAAAGCACGAATTTATTATTCCTTCAATTGTTTGTACATATATCGGGATTGAATTTAAATAACCTAAAACCCTTTACTCATGACCACTAAACCCTTTGTCTATCTTTCACTTTTTCTGTTTTTAACGACCTCCATTTATTCTCAGGAATATTCTGTAAAGGAACTCACCAATGATATTATTGAGCTGAAGGAATGGCGACTTCTTGGTCCCTTCAAGCATGGCAAAAGTTCCAATATTTTTTTCAATGAGCTAAAACAGTTTCACGCAAATGAAGATAATATTACTTATACTGAATTTGTATCTTTAAACACGGATTCTTTAAATAACGTGTACAATGTAACTGTTGAAAATCCCCGTCATGTTATTGACTTTACCGAACTCCTTAATCTTCAGGAAAACGAGCAGAACTATTCAAATATATATGCCGGTTGCGTAATTAAGTCTGATCCAGGAAAGAAAATAATGTTGAATTTTTCTGCCAATGATTGCAGTAAAATATGGTTAAATAATGAAGTTATACATCAGGCCAATGTCATTCACAATGATATTAGATATTATAACAACTATTTGAAATTAGACCTTAAAAAAGGCGACAATTTTCTTTTGGTAAAGGTTTACAATCATGATCGCGATTGGGGCATGTTTGCCTGCCTCGAAAAATGGTCAAAAGAAGGAGAAAAAAGGCATCAAATTGATTTTCCACTAAGATTTGACAAAAAATACCTTGATAGAAGCATTATTGATAATGATTCTATTCACATGATATGGTCATTTCCCGGAAATATCAGAGGAAAAATAAGTGTAATAGGAAATGAGATTGACACAACATTCCATGTTGAAGAGGGACAGAAATTAATCTCAAATGTTTCGAAACTGCCAGATGGACTTTATAAAACCAATTTTTCTTGCGAATTCAATACCCTTAGCCAATTCTTTTACAAAGGTGATATACATAAAGATATTAAGCAAAAGCTCCTGGTGCTTCAAGACTGGCAATGTGATAAAACAATTAAAAATAACATCAATGCTTATGCATTCCGCTATTACCATTTAATGAAGCCGGAACATCTTCCTGACAGGCATTACAAAGAAGCTAAATGGCAAAGACGAATTATATTCGTTTATGAAGGCATAAATAAATTATATAAATATTATTCTAATGTCCATTCCAGCTGCTTCACCAACATCAACACCTACGTGTCAGACATTGATTCTGGAATTCAATATTATCAAATTTTTCTCCCTGAAAATTACGATAAACAAAATGAGATTCCTCTTATGATTGAATTTCCCGTGCCGATAAAGCGGTTTTCTCATCCATTGGAATCATGGCAGTTTGCTGACATCGAACTTTCAGAACTATTTTCACGCCTGGCTAATAAATATAATATTGCCATCCTTGATTATGGGGGAAGAACTGTTGATCTGATGAATGGTAATAATATTGATGAAGCTGATTTATGGGAGAATCTCAAGGCAGTTAAGGAAATGATCAATATTGATACTACCCGGATATTTCTGCGAGGTGCCTGCCAGGCAGCATTCAATGCTCTTAAAATTGGCACTAAGTACCCTGATAAGTGGGCGGCAATATCTATTATGTCACCCCGATTCCTCACTGAGATGAATGACATTCAATGGAATAAACAAAATGACCCTTTAAAACTTCTTGGGAATTTATGGGACACTCCATTACTAAATTATCACAGTCCGCTTGATCCCCATACCAATATAGCCGTAAGCGAATATTTTAACGACCTGACAAAAAGAGAAAAGCTACAAAGATATAAATTCATTAACCTGGATCTTGAGTTTAAAGAGTTTTATAGTAGCGAGTATTTGCATCAAACTATTGAATTCTTTTTGAAGCATTCAACCCGCGAAAAAGATAATGATAGAATTCAATTTTCCACATATTCATTAAAAAATAACACCTGCAATTGGTTTTCTATCTTATCTATGAAAACCCATGGTCAAAAAGCCAAAGCAGAAGGAGTTATCAACAATGACACTCTGCATATTACGACTGAGAACATTAAAAGTTTTCGCATAGAAATTGAAAAAATACCCTTCAACAACAAAGAAAAACTTATCATTAAACACAATAACAATATTGTGTTTAATTCTTTCCCCAGTGAATCATATATTGTTATCAATCAATCAAACAACAAAATTTCAGAAAAGAAATCTACAATTGAAGGACCGTTCGCCCACATTTTTTCAGGGCCTTTTATTGTCGTTAAAGGAACATCAGGAACAAAAGAAGAGAATGATGCCAACCAAAAAATGACGAAATACATAGAAGAGCAGTGGAAAAGTTTGTATTTCCATAACTGCCGGGTAAAAACAGACAAAAAGATTACCCGGGAAGATGTAAAAAACTATCATCTTCTTCTTATAGGGAATGAAAATTCCAATACTTTGATAAAAAAATACAGAAAAATATTACCACTAAAAAATTCAATCAACTCAGTATCGATTAACAACAAAGAAATTACCGGATCTGACCTAAGCTATTACCTCATTTTCCCCAACCCTGATAAATCGCAACATTATATTGGCTTATTAGGATACAATAATCCCAAAACTTTCAATTTAAGTTTTGAGAGCGGAGTTTATCAACATAATAATATATCCTTTTTGGGATGGTACGATTACCGGGTATGGAAGAGCAATTTGGAAGAAATAGAAAAAGGATATTTCGACAAGCATTGGAAATAAATATAAACACACTAAATATTTTATCAGAGTAAATACTTACACAATGTTTAGACCTTAAAAAAATGATAACTCATAACCCTGAGAATATTAAAAACCATTTACCCGTTTTTGTTTTAGGCATGCCTGTTTTGGCATCGCTTATTTGCGGTAATATTTTTATCTACAAAACACTACTGTCATTTTGGCTGTTCGGGCTTGCTACTATTTTTCTCTTCATTTTGGCAACCTTTAAAATATTAAAACATCCGCCCCTTGTAAGACATCTTTCAAATTGGCCAATACTACTTTTTTCTCTATTGTATTTATGGGTGTTAATGTGGCCTCTGATCCATAATGCACCTAACGGAAATTTAAAAAATCTCGTAATTCTTTTTGGATTACTCCATACCGTTTCAATGGTTATTCTATTGAGGATGTACCAAAGTAAAATCTACTTTCTATTTCTGTTACTTTATTTATTTGGAATCATTGAATCCATCATCTGCATTGGTCAATTCTATGGGCTCCTCTCTTCCGGATCTCAATGGTTTAAAGTTTCGGGAACTTTTCCAAATCCCAATATTACGGCCATATTCCTGACCCTTATTTTGCCAACTTTTGAGGTATTGAGAAAAGCATTCAAACAGAATCGTTATAAAATATTTTTATTAACTGGATTTTTAATTATTGGATTTGCCATCATTATTTTAAAATGCAGAACAGCCTGGCTTGGTTCTGCAATTGCTCTCATTTTCTTTTTCTTAACTGCAAAACCAGTAAAATTGATAATCAAAAAAAAGCGATTAGTATTTATACTTTTTATAATTACAACAGGAATTATCGTTCTCCCATTACTACAAAAAGTTTACGAACTAAAAAAAGACTCAGCAGACGGCAGAGTTATGATTTGGAAAATTTCATCACAGATGATAACAATTAAGCCATTTTCCGGATATGGTTACGGCCTTTTTGAAAAATATTACAATCAAGAACAGGCCAGGTATTTAAAAAGCACACATGCTGCTTCTGAAGAGAAGAATATTGCACGGCACGTAAAAATGGCTTACAACGAATATTTAGAAATGGCTGTTGAGGGTGGAATAATAGGTTTGGGGCTGTTTATTGCTATCCTGGTTTCACTTTTCATTACATTCTTAAAATTGCCCCCAAACTTAAACAGCAGTGCAGCTGCTATAGGCTTGTTGCAGGTTGTTGTTATGTCAACGGTTAATTTTACAATACAGGCTGTTCCGGTTTTAGCTATGTTTACGTTGTATGCAGCCATCATAATATCTGCCAAACCCATTTCTTCTATCCCTGCCAGGTACACCAGACAAACAGCTTATGGCATTGGGCTGGTTTTTATCGCGATTTCAATAGGATTAATTCACAAACACTTTTCGCTTTACACTTCTCTTAAACTACAGAATAAGGCACTGCTAATTTCAAGTCATACCCCATTTTATGAGTCTTCTAAACTGATTGCCAAAGTGGAAAAAGATCTAAGCAATTGCGAAAGTTTTTACAACGCGGCACTTGCAATTGCTATCAGGAAAGGAGATTTGGATGAGGCCTATAATATTTTTCAAAAAGGCCGGAACTACACATCAACCCATAATTTTTATCTGAATGGTGGCTATGTCTGCGAATCACTTGAAAAATTTAAAGAAGCAGAAGAAGCTTATTTATTTGTTAACAGCTTAGTGCCTACGCTAATGTCTCCAAAATTTAGATTAATGAACCTTTACCTCAGGCTTGAGCAAAAATTAAATGCGAAAGAAATGGCTCAGGCAATACTGGATACCAATCCTAAAGTAGAAAATGCCAAGAGTAAAGCCTACCGTAAAGCAGCAAAACAAATTCTAACCCCCTTATAACCTTAAAACATAAATTATTATGAAAAATTTACTTTTTCTTTTTCTTCTGCTCATAATTCCGTGGGCAACAAAGGGTCAATGCAGCATTGACTCTGCAACGATTGTAAGATTTCCCAAAAACGTTGCAATTAAAATCAATGACATGGCCCGTCACATTCCCCTGAAACCTGACGAACAAATTCAAATAGGCAGACTTTTTCAGGATGAAGATTCTATCAGGCAGGCCATTAATATTGAAAACGACAGTATTGATGAAGTTGTCATGAATGAAATTTTACAAACAGAATTACAATCTGTTATCGGTGCTGACAAGTATTCAAAACTAAAAATGGAGGAGAAAGCTCCCTTTTTACAAAATGACACAAATACCGAATGCGATGAAAGAATTGCCTATTTGGAAGAGAAGCTTACAAAAATGCAGACGCATAAATCAGCTTCGACAGAAGTAATCGACAACATCACGCTGAGTTACGACAGTTTGTGCATGCTCCAGAGCGGCAAACCTCTATTCGACCTATTCATGGAAGCTTTGCACAAAACATCTTCGGATACAGCATGGTTTGCTGCTCTTTATGAGCGGGAAATTCGTGAAAATTCATACATCGCGGCTTTCAAAGACCTGAACTGGTATATGCTCCAGATGAGACTTCATCCTGAAAAAGGAGACGATGTGCTTCAAATATTATGGAACAGGAATAAAGAAGCAAACAAAATTTTCTTCACCTATACCGAAAGCGAAATGCGAAGCAAATTGCTGGCCGATGCCGTACAACCATACGAAAAGAAACTGCACGATCTACTGGTAAGGGAAGGCATCAATACTCCACAAAACTTGTTATTTAAGCTGGTTTACTTCAAAAGGCAACTTTTGCTGGATGAAATTCAGGTGGATGCACTCATTGAAAAGGGATACACCATTGCGGACGATTCGTTGTTCACAAGCAACGATACTCTGGTGTTTAATACGTTCCGGCCTTTCTTTGAAAAAACACTCAACGAAGAGCAATTTAATGAAGTATTGCTGATTACCGTGCTTCCCAGGGCAAGGGAAATGACCAACGACAATTTTGAAAATATTGCTGAAAAGCAAAAAATACCCAAAATAGGATTGAACGCTTTTAAAGAAGATCTTTTCAAGTATTTTCTGGCAGTAAGCCTGACCCATGAACGCTTCAAACAAGATAGTGTTGATTTGGACCAACGTCTTAACATTCTAAAACAAACTCAAGCGCCCTATTATTACAAGGTGTATAATGAAATACCTGTGGTAAATAAACGAAATACAGGCACGTACATGTGGTGAAAAATAACATTCAAAGACAATAAAGATTCAAAAGGGGGGAATCAAAAATTGTCGTAAACATTTCATTACATAAACAAACCAAGTTTTTTTTTGAATTCAGTTTTTTTTGAGATGAAGCGAAGAAGTTCAGGATTATTGTTCAAAAACATATCCAAAAAACTTCAAATCTGCCCCATGGCAGATTGGTTTCATTTTACATCTATAACTTAGAAAATCATACCACAATGAAAATTACAAAATATATTTTCCTCATTCTGCTTTGTCCCGCAATATTGATGGGACAAACACATGAACAAAAAGACACCAATTTGGTAAGTGTAACCGAGGCAATGAAATATGTCTTTGCCATAAATCGCCCATATTACCCGGAAAGAGCCCTGGAGATTCTCCAAAAGGGAGCTCAACTTGGTTTACCTGACTACATGAATGCCCTGGGGGTTTATTACTCTGAAGCCCCCGGAATAGAACCCGACTGGAAAAAGGCAGCACACTGGTACCGTAAGGCAGCCGTAAAAAACCATCCCAAAGCACTTTACAACCTGGGGATGATTTACAAATATGGCAAGGGTGTCGATCAGGACTTAGAAAAATCATTCTTATATGCCCGACTCTCAGCCGATAAAGGAAATCAAAACGGTCAGTATTTTGCCGGATATATGTTGTACAAAGGACTGGGTTGCAAACAAAACTATGAAGAGGCGATGGATTATCTGCAATCATCCGCCGACCAGGATCACTACCCCGCCATGTACCTGCTGGGATTGTGCTACCGAAATGGTTACGGGGTAGAGCAGGACACAGCCACTGCACGGTTTTACTTAGAAATTGCGGCAGCCCGGGGATGCTCTTTCGCACAGGAAGAACTGGAAATTGCTCAGCCCGAACTGGATGTAAATGTAGGTTTCCTGAAGTCAGCTAAACTCCTGGAAAAAAATCTGCCCCAAAGTTTCCGGCAGGTAGAACACAAACTATCACAAAACTCTGTTGATGGCGCTTATTCAGGCACATTGGTTACCTACGACTGGAGTGGACAGCATATTCTGAAAGAAACCAATCTTAAATTGACTCTCAGGACTGAGAATGATACTCTGAAAGGTCAGTGGATTCAAAACGACAGTACAGTGGTGGTATTTTCGGCACAATTAACTCCCGAAGGATTGATTTTTAATGATGCGGTAGTTCCACGCACCGACCACTACAACAAATATCCGCTGATGTATAAGTTCCAAAAGGCCACCCTTGCAGTTTCCCGGGCTCAGGATCAAACCTTTCTTGCCGGCAATCTTCAGATGTTTTCGCAGGCCACCATGGAACCGGAACGACCAGTATATTTGTCGCTCTCTCAAGATGGCAATTCTGATATGCAAAATAAGATGCAAACGGATGAATCCATTACAAACCTCGTGGCATTTCCCAATCCTTTCCGCAACAATCTGATGATTACCTTCTCGCTAAAAGATGAAAGTGACGTACATCTAAGCTTGTTGAATCCGGCAGGTTCCATGGTTTATCAGGCTTCAGCCGACCAACTGCCAGAAGGAAAAAACAAACTGAATGTTAACGTTGACCTGCCCGCCGGTAGTTATATCCTGTTGCTCAAAACAAAAGCATACAGTGCGTCAACCATGGTAGTGAAACAGAATTAACCCCTTTTATTCACAAATGCCTGTGAAATAAAGATTATTTCTGATGATACCTTGTCACGAAAGAAGACAAGTATTGACTCTTTTTGTGTAAGGTTAGTAAGCTTTTGCAATTATGGATATAGCAATAAGCAAAATACATTCACAGGCATCTTAACTCAATAAAAATGAAAAAAATATATATTACTATTCTATTGTTGTTAAACCTGATACCGGTTGTTACGGATGACGGGATAACTATAACAATCGGAGAGGTCAATGCCCAATCGATGACCGATGAGATGAATTACCTCCCGGAAGTAACCTGTACTGCTTCTGCTCCTGCTCCTGCCCCTGTTTCTGCCCCTGCTTATGTAGGACCTGATTACAATGTGTCTTCAGAACCTCCAAGCTATAATCCACCACCAACCCCTAGTGATCCCTGTGCGTATGGAGGATGTAATTCACAAAGTTCCGGTTCGAGTAGTTCCAATAGTACATCTTCCAGTACAACAGAACAGAACGAAGACTCAAGTGACACTGATGAAAAGCCAAAAGAAGTGGATTGTGGAACTTTGGAGAAATATTATGCAAAAAAATCTGCTAAAACATTTAAGGAATTCACTGAATTGCCTACTTTAGCTGAAGTAGATGAACGTAATAATTTACCATCACATTATTTGCCTCAATCAAACACAGTGTTGCCTATGCTAAACTTTCACGCAAGTAACCGATTTGCCGAGGCCGGATTCACTTATGAATACCGGCCAGGTGGTTCATTTGTGTCTGATATACAATTGGGAACAACAAGTCAGGTATCCTTTCCACTTGAAGCACGTACCGAAGCGCTGATTCACTCTCATCCCATGCAGCACGAGGGGCAGCCGGCTCCCGGACCCTCCCCTCAGGATTTTGTTGGATTGCTGGAGGCCCGCATTGGGCAAAATTGTTACAGGCTTAATAACAGTTATGTGGTAGCCCACGGAGGGGCCACTTATGCTCTTTCAATAACCAGCTCAGCCAAGGCCAGAAGGTTTTACAACCAGAATAAAGGGCAACTGGGTACTCAGAATGGGAATTTTGCTCAGGGAAGTACGTTTTATGTCGAATTCGAGGCGATGAGGAATTATCTCAAAGACCAGGGTTTTTCATCTACTGATGCACATGATGCAGCCATGGCCTACGTTCTGGATAAAAACGATACCGGCGTGAAATTAATGAAGAAAGAAAAGGGAGAGGATGAGTTTAAACCTATGCATACAGAAGGTAGTGAAAGGGCCAACGGAGATATTAAAAACGCAACACCAACAAAATGTAAATAGTTATGAAAACGAATAATATTTTAACTTTAATAATGGTCATTGTTTTAGGAAGTTGTGTTTCGATTAAGACTAACAAACCAACCATGCTATCGCACAATCCTAATTACAAAGAGCTAAAATCATTAAATAACGACACTCTCCGGTATGTAAAATATAATTTTTATGAAAATCAGCATTTTTACACCGGAAAATCACTTAAAGTACTTTTTAATGATTTAGAGGCGAGAATTGTTTCTTTTACTATATCAAGCATGATCAATCCTATTGAAAAATCAGATGGAGTATCGCTTACAATTCGCTACACAAAATATGAAGAGGAGAAAACAAACTACATGAAATTAATTATTAAGTTTGATCAACTATATGATTATGATGACGCTTTAGAATTATACGACAGTAGTGCCGACCCAAACTGGGGCAAAGCCCAGGAAGATTTCTACAAGGATTTTATTGTAAAAGAAATCTTTATTTATGTGCCGGAGGAGCATTAGAGGTCGAAAATGTTGTTTGAGGAGTCAGGTGCAACGCCTGGCTCCTTGCTTACATCCCTAAATTACCAACCCATGAGAAAGACAATTAAAGCGGTAAATATCAATGATTTATTTGTGAACTATTAAGTCTGGACTATTGGCTTCGTCGAACTTCGTTTCATAAAATATCTATTACGATGTTCAACTACCGGCTAAATGCTGGCGTTCTCAAGAAAATTGACTTGAACCCAAATTCTTGCATGCAAGCGACTGGCCCGAGTGAAAAAGCTGTCTTACAGCTTTATTGAAAAACGGCGAAGCCGTTTAATTTCGCACTTCAAGTACGATCAAAATTCGTAGAATTGACAACATCATAATTGACTTTCTAAGGGGTTATCGAACTTCTTCCAGTCGTTTCGTGGACAAAAAAATAATTGCGAAGCAATTAGCTCATTCAGTAATTCTCATTTAATTTTTTTTCTAAATTGTTTGGTTCTGTCTATGCCAGGTTAGGAATGAAACTCCTACCACTAAATTAATAAATCGAATAATCCGATTCTTCAGCCTAAGTCTTAGCCTTAACCTCATCCTCCTGTTCCCCGCTCTGTTGCGCGAATTGATGATAACAGTCCTCACTGCAGCAACCGGAATATTTCTCAGCACACACATCGCATTGTATGAACAGCTTGTGACAAGGATCATAAGCACAATTAAGGTGTGTATCGCTTGATTTGCCGCACTGATGACAATGACTTATGATGTCATCTGTAATGCGTTCCCCAAGTCTTTCATCAAATACAAAGTTCTTCCCGATGAACCGGGACGGCAATCCGGCCTGCTTGATTTCATGCGTATAGGTAATCACCCCACCATGCAACTGGTTTACATCCGAAAAACCATGATGACGCATCCAGGCACTGGCCTTTTCGCAGCGAACGCCTCCGGTACAGTACAACAATACCTTACGGTCTTTTTTATTCTGAAGTTGTTCAACTACCGTCTCCACCTCTTCGCGGAAGGTTCGTACATCGGGGCAAATAGCGTTCTTAAAGCGACCGATTTCACTCTCGTAACGGTTGCGCATATCCACTACAATCACATCCTCTTTTTGGGCCAATTCATGAAACTCCAACGGAGATAGTCTTTGCCCCACATTGGTAACATCAAACTCTGTCTCTTTCAATCCATCAGCAACAATTTTAGAACGTACCTTGATGACCAGTTTCAGGAATGATTTCCCACCATCCTCCACAGCCCATTTCAAAGGCATTTCGGAAAGCTCAGGAACCGATTCGAGATGCTTCAAAAAGGCATCCACCTGATGTTCCGGAACACTCATCTGAGCATTGATACCTTCCGGAGCAACATACACCCGACCATAGCACTGCAACTGATCCCAGGCTAAGTATAATTTGTCACGAAACTCCTGTGGATTTTCAATATTCACGTATCGATAAAAGGAGAGCGTACGACGAAAAAATTTTTCTGCTTTTAAGCGAGCCTCCAACTGCGGACGCCCCAGGCGATTATGTAACAGCATCTTTAATTATTTTACAATAAAATCACGGGTGTTCTGATGAAAGATTTAGATTGCTTCACTACGTTCGCAATGACAGACACCTAAGGGAGATTCGGCGGAGGAGGGGGTTGATTTTCGGCTTGGTCGAAAATCAACCCCCTCCTCCCTACCTAATTCCTTAAAAATGGTCATTGCGAGGGAACCGAAGCAATCTAAACCGATAGAACTTCATTTTTCTAGACCACAGCACAACGAAACATTTGCACTGCAAAAATATAAAAAAGAAACTATTTCGGATAATATCATCCTTTATTCGGCGATAATTTTTTTAAGTTTATCATTGGTGTCCGGTTAAAAAAATGAGATTGCTTCACAATACCATCATCCGTGCGGATTTTCCGAATCCACCCAGGGTATCATCCCACACCAACGAAAAAGTCCCTTATTTCTTACAATCAATTTTGTAAATAAAATATACCGACATCAACGAGAAAAAGACAAACAAACCCACAAAACTCGGAAATCCAAGATGATCAATCAGCCAGCCACTGAAAAGAGGAAAAAGAACAGGCAGAATATTTCCAGCTCCGGTAATTCCGGCATAAAGAGCCCTGTTTTCCTTCCCGGAAACTTCAAGCAGAAGTCCATTCATGGTTATATTAAATAACGAGAAAACCACCCCACCTATTAAAAACACATAATAAAGCGATGCCAAATCTTTGCTCATAAGCGTTAGAACTGCCATGAAAACAGATAAAACAACATTCCCGTACAACATATAATTATATCGCATCTTTTTGGCACCTGCCGCCACCAACAAACTAACCACCACCATTCCGAAAACCTTGTAAAGCAAAAAATTTCCGGTGGAGCCTCCTCCGGCATTCAGATATTCCTTCCCGTACAAAACCACAAAAGGCAAAAATGAAACGGCTATCCCCTGAGTGTTGATAAATCCCAAAAAGTGGGGAAGTCGTTTGTTTTCCTTCATCTCTTTTCGCATTACAGAGAAAAAACTGAAGGCCCCTTTTATCCTAAGTTTGGAAGCAAGCTCTTCCCTTATTGACCAAAAACCGACTGAAGCCAATAGCAGAAAAAAAGCCCCGGCCAGAAACATATACGCATAATTGACCGGATAACTCTCCGCGGCGAGCACCCATTTGGCGAGGTAAGCAGAAATCAGGACTATACCCCCGGAAAGAACCTGGCGAATTGAGAAAAAACTCTTTCGTTTTTCTTCAAGTAACGATTTCCCGATAATATCCATATAGCTGACATTGGCAAATGAGCCACCAAGGGCAAATACCGAAATAAAGAAAAATATTAGCCACAACACCCACTTGGCATCGCCTGCCTGCATAAAAAAGATAATTCCTCCCAAAGCAGCAATTGAAAGAATTCTGGAATTAATTCCCAACAACAGAAATTTCTTCTTAAAAGGCTGATTGCTTATATATGGCGCAAAAAACAGTTGTGCAAACCGGGTCCCACCCAGCAGTATAGCAGTCATAATTCCAACATGAAAAGAAGTTCCTCCGGAATCAATCAGCATAGCCGGCAATACGGTATCTACATCCATAAAATTCTTGGCAAATGCCAATAAGGACGCATGCCACAAAAAGGAATAGAAATTCCGCTGTGAGGATTCAGGAGATAATACTTGAACGGGTGTTTCTTTCATCAAATTGGTTTGTTTCATCCTGCAAATCTATACAAGATTCTTTTTTTAAGTATGATGCTTTTAACCTCAGATTTCTTATCATTGAGCCCAGTCTAAAAAGCATCTTTATTGCCAAACTCTTCGTTAATGAAATTTTTTGAATCCTCATTAACAACAGGTTAACTCCGGTACAAAAATTTTCAAAGCCTTGATTTTGGCAAAAATATACCTTTTTATACTACACTCATCATTGGTAACAAAGTAACCTCTTGTTTTTAAAATAGTTTGCTTTCCTCAAAAGGGGGTCGACTATTTCATTCACAATGCCAGCATTTTTCAGAAAAAAATGGCTTTCATACGAAATAATCCATTCATTATTCGATTCCTTAGAAATTTGAAAAATTAATATTTTATTTTATTGGTGTCCGGTTAAAAAAATCAGATTGCTTCACTACGTTCGCAATGACAGACTTTTGCAGGATATTGAGGGTTGGTAGGGGTTGATTTTCGGCAAAGCCGAAAATCAACCCCTACCAACCCCGCTAAACCCTTTAAGACAGAGTCATCCTATGTTTGTGTATTTGGAATAAATATTCAAATAATGCCGATATTTATTCTTTAACAAAGCTTAAAAGAAGACAGAGGAAAGAACAAGACTAAGGTTTGTCATAAGCTTTCGAAGCT
>Ga0163225_100113_pt1 | contig 25159 bp, 18 predicted proteins | sample MSEWel2016_04_06_2_FD_113145 | JGI IMG/M metagenome (GOLD analysis project Ga0163225, IMG submission 113145) | Subsurface microbial communities from deep shales in West Virginia, USA - MSEEL Well Study Marcellus 5H_2016_04_06 ... | reverse complement strand
TTGAACTCAGGTACTGCTTCGCAGGCCTGTTCCAGATACGATTTTCGACTCATAACTAAATTGGTTTTTATTGTTTGAGCCGAAAAATCGGATTATTTAAGAAGATTTCTTAGTTTTATGATGGTAAGCTCGCGTTGAAAACGGGTTTAGTTCAACACATTGGAATAGCCCTAACAGCGGTGCAACCAACGAGTCAGGCTTTACCGCCCTTCCTGGTGGCGACCGTGCCCATACTGGATTATTCGACGATATTGGAAGCTATGGTGACTGGTGGAGTGCTACCGAGCACCATACCAATTACGCCTGGTACCGGGGCATAAACTACGATAGCAGAAATGTAATCAGGTACAGCTTTATTAAGGAGTGTGGCTATTCTGTCCGCTGCGTAAGGGATTAATTCATTTGACTATTACTGCGAAGCGGTCGTTCTTTTTGAAATGGAAACCCAACCCATTAATAACAAAGCCAAAAATATGGTATTAAATTATATTAACTGGAACATTGACCCTGAAATTATTAATGTATTTGGAATTTCAATCAGATACTACGGAATATTTTTTTCAACGGGTCTAATTCTATCTATTTATATATTAAGTTGGATTTACAAGAGAGAAAATATTCCTTCTGAGAATTTGGAAAAATTATCTATTTATGGAATGATTGGAATTCTCGCCGGAGCAAGATTAGGGCATTGTCTGTTTTATGAAGCTTCTTACTATTTGTCAAATCCGATAGAAATGATTTTACCAATTACGTTTCTTCCTGATGGAGGAATTAAATTTATTGGCTATCAAGGATTAGCTAGTCATGGTGGTGCATTAGGATTAATAATTGCCTTATTTTTCTATTCACGGAAAACTAAGCATCCAATGATTGATACAATTGATTTGATTGCGGTTGTTGCAGCTTTGAGCGGGGGATTTATCAGACTTGCAAACTTGATGAACTCGGAAATAATAGGTACACCAACAACTAAGCCACGGGGATTTGTTTTTGAAAGAATTGATAATATTCCCAGACATCCGGCACAATTATATGAAGCCATTTCTTATTTTCTGATTTTTGCAATAATGATAATACTTTATAAGACAAAACGAGCAAAACTTAAAAACGGATTTTTCTTTGGATTAGCCTTAGTTCTGATATTTACAGCAAGATTTATTCTTGAGTTTTTTAAAGAAAATCAAGTAGGATTTGAAAACAATTTGACTTTTAACATGGGACAACTTTTAAGCCTTCCATATATATTTATTGGAATTGGATTTGTATTATTCGGATTATGGAAAACAAAAAAAGCTCAGCGCACAACAAATCTATGATACGCCAGCCGGGGCCTTCGGCATAAATAGGCTATGTTTGCTTCTGCTACTTTTTTGTATAAAACATTTACGGATATTTACGGAAAATCGATTTTAAGTTATATAGTTTGGGGAACATCACTGACCGCTGCATCTTTTGGGAGTTATTGCAGATATAAAAGTGGAGAGCATTATCCAACTAACGTGTTGGCCGGAGCACTTTTTGGTGCTGCAATAGGTTACGCAATTCCGGTACTTCATAAAAAATCAAAATCCGAATCATTTAACTTTTCTGTAGTCCCTGGTTCTTTCTATTTAGCGTTAAAATTTTAAAACTGGTTTTTATTCTCTGATGAAACCGGCAAGTAGGTATAGTTTTTGGGTAACAAGAAGTGATAAAAAGAAGCATGAAGCTTAGAGTGTAATTCTGAAAATTTCTTTACCTGCAAATTGGTTTCAATCATTTTACAAAGGAAAAGCATTAAACATTCCCCCAGCTTTCAAAATCCAGTGCTGAATCAATCCCTCCAGATAAAAAATCCCGTCTCTTACAAAGTGGCGGGATAAATTTTGTCCGTTGATGGGCGTTATCTAACAGGCAATCTGACTGGCCAATCAGGTCGATTTTGCAGCCATAACTTAATTCAACGTCAAAAAACGCACGGGAATCAGCACCACCACAACATCCTGGTTGCTTGGTCTCCATAATTAGTCAAATTCAAGGGTTTTTGCTATTTTTAGCACACCAAACCATAAACTTTCGGAGTCCCTTTGAGCGGACTGAAAAAGCTTCAACCCACTGAAAAAGAGACATGGGATTATTGTTGAAATACACGCTGATAACAATATTTTGGCTGACCGCTATGGGGGCTAAAGCCGAACTGACCAAAAACATGTTTGACATCAGACACCTTGGTTATTCGGAAGGCCTCAGCAGTCAACGGGTGTTTTCCATCGTCGAAGACCAGCACAGTGCCATTTGGGTGGCTACCAAAATTGGAATAGACCGGTACAACGGACAGGTGGTAAAAAGCTATACACTGCCCGGTAACTTTTTCCACGGCGATATGGCGGGGCGACGGTTGCGTTTGTGGTACGACGAGCACAACGGCCTCTGGGCCTATGATCATACCGGCAGAATTTTCCAATACTCCACTAAAGATGATGCCTTTGAATTGAAGTTGTCGCTTGGAGAAGCCATTGGTGGCGAAATCATCCTCAACAAGTTATTCATAGACAAAAAGGGTTGTTTATGGATGGGATTGAGCAAAGGGCTGTATAAAAAAGAAAAGGATGGCAACATCATTACCGTCCTGGACGATCAGTATGTGAATGACATCGTGGCCGATTCATCCTCTGTTTACGTAGGTACATCTGTGGGTGTGGTACAGCTCACATCCCAACAGGAGGCCAACTGGCTGGTGAAGGAAGAAGATGTTCAGAACCTGTACTACCACAGCGCTGATCAGGAACTCTGGATCGGCACCTTCAATAACGGTCTGTGGGTGTTGAGTCTGGACAACTCTATCTTGCTGCCGTTAAAAGGACAAAACTCAGGTTTCTTAAACCCAATACGGGCTATTACGGCCTACGATGCCGAAACGATGTTGGTGGGAGTGGATGGCGGCGGCGTTTATACGATTGACCTGCAATCGAAAGAGCCCCATTTGCTGATGAGCACCGAGGACAGCACCGACATCTACCTGCGGGGCAACGGCATTTACGCCGTTACCACCGATCGCCAGGGCAACATCTGGATTGGCAGCTACTCCGGCGGGGTATCTGTGGCCATTCGCGCCAGTTACCCCACCCGAATACTGAAACACGAAAGAGGCAATCAACATTCGGTGGCCAACAACAACATCAACGGTATTGAAGAAGGCGGTAATAGCGACCTGTGGTTTGCCACCGACAACGGCATCAGCATACTAAATGAGAGTGCTAATACCTGGCACCATGTATTGAAAGGAACCGTAGTGGTTACCCTGTGCCGTGCCCAAAGCGGAAACATTTGGGCCGGTACTTATGGCGACGGCGTTTACCTGCTGAATCAGAAAGGGCAATTGCTTCAACATCTGACGCAACAACAGGAGGAACTTACCACTAATTATATTTTCTCCATCAGGCAGGATTCGGATGGCGATATCTGGGTTGGTGGTCACAACGGCTGGTTGATGCTGCTCGACAAGGAGGGCCGACACAAGCAAACCTACGATATTAAATGGATTCATTCCATCGAAATTGTTGCCCCGAATCAGGTGGGTGTTGCCACCGTAAATGGGTTTTATCTGGTAAATAAGGTAACCAAAACTATAAAAAGATACGCCTCCTTCCCCGAATTTCAGAATCAAAATGTCAGTGCTTATATCATTTCCATGTTGTTTAACGAAGACCAAACCGTTTGGTTGGGAACCGAAGGCGGTGGCTTAAATCTCTACAACCTGAATACCGGCGAAACCAGGATCTTTACCACCCGGGATGGCTTGCCCTCGGACGATGTTTTCAGTCTGCAAGAGGATGCGCAGGGCCGCCTGTGGATGAGTACTGCCAAGGGATTGGCCCTGATGGGAAACAACGAAGTTTCAAACCTCAACTACCTGGGTGATGTAGATAAGGAATACAACAAATCTGCCTTTGCAAGGCTTTCCGACGGACGCTTTGCTTACGGGAGCACCGATGGGGCAGTACTGGTGAAGCCGGAAGCCATTGCCCAAACTGATTATGAAGCCCCGCTGCGTTTAACTGGTCTGACCATTGATTACCTTGCCCCCGAAAAGGAAAAGAATTGGCGTCCGGTTCTACACGATATGGTAACCCGGGGCTCTGTGGAATTGCCTTACCGGCATAATTCCTTTGCCATCCATTTCGAATCCATCAATTATCGTTTCCAGCGCGACATCAATTACCAGCACATTCTCGAAGGCTACGACAAAATCTGGAGCAACTCTTCGTCCGATGGCACTCTTCTTTATACCAATGTAGCACCCGGCACCTACCTGTTAAAAGTCCGCAATCTCCGGCGAAGCAACGGAGAAATAATTGAAGAAAAAACCCTCCTGCTGACCATCGCTGAACCTTGGTGGAACACCTGGTGGGCCCGGACTATTTACCTGGCCCTGGCAGGTTCAGTACTTTATTTCATTTTTCGCTACAACAGCAATAAGCTTCAAAAGAAACACGACGAAGACAAAATCAGGTTTTTCATCAATACGGCCCACGACATACGAACCCCGGTTACGCTTATCATGGCACCGCTGGAGGATCTGGGCCGGGTTTCAGGGCTCACCGATAAAGCACGGTACTACCTTGATATGGCACGCAACAATACGCAGAAGTTGCACACCCTCATCACTCAACTGCTCGAATTCGAAAAGGTGGACATCTCCAGGCAAAAAATATGCCTGTCCCCGTTGTCTCTCAACAGCATTCTGGAGGAAGAGATTGTTGGTTTCCAGTCCTACTGTGATAACAAACAGCTGCATCTAAATCTAAACCTGCCAGATGGAGAGGCAGGCATCAAAGGTGATCGGCAAATTGTGGGTATGCTGCTCGATAACCTGCTTTCCAATGCCTGCAAATATACTCCGCCCCGGGGCGAAGTCAGTGTGGATTTAACCGCCACCAAACGAAAAACCATCATCACGGTCAGGGACAGTGGTATCGGCATCCCCAAAAAGAGTCAAAAATACCTGTTCAAGAAAGTTTTCCGTGCAGAAAATGCGCAAAAGTCACAGGAGAAGGGAACCGGATTCGGACTTCTGCAGGTTCAGCGCATCGTAAAAATACTGGGTGGAAAAATCAGTGTTCAATCGGAAGAGTACCAGGGAACGACTTTTACCATCACCTTGCCAAGAACCTACGAGCGACCCGAATTATTACCGGAACCAAGCCTTGCCGCCAGCCAGCTCCTCTCATCTGAACATCCTCGTTTGGCTTCCCCGGAACTGCAGGGGGTAGCGAAAAATAAAGGCGAACACCCCGGAGACACCCTGCTCATTGTTGAAGATAACGAGACGCTCCGGTATTACTTACGTCACACTTTCGACAACGAATATCGGGTGATCGACGTTGCCAACGGTCAGGACGCCCTGGACAGTCTCAGCAACGAGTATCCCGATCTGATTCTCTCTGATGTGATGATGCCGGGCATTCAGGGCGATGAGCTTTGCCGCATGGTCAAGGATAATCCCGATACAGCAGGCATTCCCTTTGTGCTCCTCACTGCCAAAGCCACCCATGATGCTACTGTGGAGGGCCTGAAGAAAGGGGCCGACGACTACATTCCCAAACCTTTTAGTACGGAGATATTGAAACTAAAAGTACAGGGCCTGATAGAAAACAGAAAAAGGCAAAGAGCTTTTTTCATGCGTGAAGCCCTCCGACAGGTCGGCGCCAAAAAGGAACAGTCTATCGGTGAACAGGAGTCGCAATCATCCGAAGAAGTCGCCCCGGGACTGTCCGAAAACGATCGCAGCTTTGTTGACCGCGCCACCCATCTGGTCATCGACAACATTAGCAACACCGATTTTACCATCGACAGTCTTTGTCGCGAAATGGCCATGAGCCGCACTCTTTTCTATAATCGACTTAAATCGCTTACCGGTAAAAGTCCCCAGGAGTTTATTCGACTCATCCGACTTCAAAAATCCGCTGAATTGTTAAAAAACGGCAAAAATGTTACAGAAACGGCTATGGACTGTGGTTTTGTAAATTCCAAGTATTTTAGTTCGCTGTTTAAGCAACATTTTGGGGTACAGCCCAGCAAATACCAGTAAACGAGCCATTTTTACGTCCCGTACTCTTCTGCTTTTATGTCAAAAGTGATAGCTGTCAAACCTTGTTTGTCAGCTATCAAACCTCCTTTTTAACAGTTGTTAGCATATTTGTGCCGGCCTCATTTATCATGAGGCAAACAGGGAAATAGTCTTTGCAAGAAAACACCAACTATTGCCCCGAAGAAAAATCGGGGTAAACTGTTGTTCTTGTTTTTAAATCAGTTATCCCGAAGTGGCTTTTGTAAGGTTTTTATCCTAAAAACCAACAAAAAGCACAATCGGGACTCTTTAGATTTAAAAACTTTGAAAGCCCCCGAAAAAAATCGGGGCAGGCTTTGTATTTGGCGCTTTCTTATCAAAGACTTGAAATTCCTTAGTTTTCTTGTTGGCACTGAATATGCCAAACACCTTTCACACACATAATATTTTTTACAAGTATGAATTACTCATTTTATCACTACTAAGACAAACTGAAACATGAGAAGATTATTGACATTACTGATTATCACAAGCAGTTTCATCCAGACGGCCTGCTCTCAGGAAGAGGACGTTCCCACTCAGGAGGAAAGAAAGGAAACCCATCGGTTTATGGATGATTTTAACTTTTTCGATGAAAAAGTATGGACTAAAGAAACGCACGAGGCGGGCTGGGTCAATCAGGAATTGCAGGCCTACCGACCCGCAAACGTAGCAGTGGGAACCGACAACGGTAAGTCGGTGCTTATCCTGACTGCTGAACGCAATGATGACAAAATCTACTCCGGACGCGTCAACAGTCAGGGCAAATTTAATTTTAAGTATGGCCAGATAGAGGCCAGCATAAAACTACCCAAAACAGCCAATGGCTTGTGGCCGGCCTTTTGGATGATGGGAGATAATGACAAACAGTGGCCCGCTTGTGGTGAAATTGACATTCTTGAAATGGGCGAACGCCAGGGCATCCTCAACGGAACCACCGAAACCTATTACAACACAGCCATCCATTATGGCTCTGAGTTGGCTTCGCACCGTCAGGAATATCATGCCGCCAATTTTGACTACAGTCTGCAGGATAGTAAGTACCACACCTATACACTGGACTGGAACGAAAACAACCTCACCATCAGTATTGACGGGGTTGAATTCAAAACTTTTGACATCAGCCCGCAGAGTGAGCGTCACGAATACTTCCGGGATCCCGGCTTCATCCTGTTCAATTTAGCAGTCGGAGGCGCCTTTCCTGCAATTCACGACCTCAATGAACTGACCGCTTTGAAAGACGGTGAAAAAGCATACATGTACATTGATTGGGTAAAAGTTTATTAATCCTTAGGGTTTGTAATGAAATAAATTGACAGATTTAACGAAGTTGTTTTGTTCTATGGCGACTTGAAAATACTACGAATAGCGAGCTATTTAATGGATTTTCAAGGAAGTTAAAGGGCAAAAGAACAAGTCTAAAGCGGCAAGTTATTTCGGAACAATCCCTTAGCTAAAAAATCTATGAAATGAGCATGATAGTAATATCTCACCTGTGAGCATTATTATATCAGCGAGTTCTATATGACAATAGATCGTTAGATTTTTAGATATTAGATGTTAGATAGATTGTATCATGTTGAAAAACAACTATTTAATATCTTTAGTGTTGTAATTTTAAAAAATTGGTTGACAGGCTATTACAAAAGTTTAACGGAGTATTGATATGACAATTAAAAAACAAATTGTAGGTATATGAAAGTAAGTAAACTAAAAATGGTATTGTTCTGTGGAACAATGTTCCTCATGCTGTTGGGGAGCACCCAACAGATGAGCGCATCCTTACCGGAAAGCCGTCATCTTTTACAAGAAGACGGAAAGGTTACCGGTACAGTAACCGATGCCGTGGGCACAGTTCCCGGCGTAACCCTTATTGAAAAAGAAAATCCGACCAACGGAACAGCCACCGATATGAATGGCCGTTTCACCATGGACATCCCCGTAGGTTCCACGTTGGTCGTTAGTGCTATTGGCTATAAAACTCGGGAGATAGCCATTACCGATACGCAAATGTCACTGAATATTGTGCTGGAAGAAGACACTAAGTTGCTCGATGATGTAGTGGTTACTGCTTTGGGTATCAAAAGAGAGCGCAAAGCTCTGGGTTACGGACTGGAGGAAGTAGATGGCGCCGCGTTGACCAAAGCAGGGGAGTCCAACGTCATCAACTCCATGGCCGGACGTGTAGCCGGCCTGGTCGTCAGCCAAACAGCCGGCGGACCCTCCGGATCTACAAGGGTTATTCTGCGTGGTAGCACGGAGATGACCGGAAACAATCAACCTCTGTATGTCATAGACGGGGTGCCCCTGGATAACACCAATTTTGGCAGTGCAGGAACCAGCGGAGGTTACGACCTTGGAGATGGCATTTCCAGCATCAACCCCGACGACATTGAAAGTATGTCAGTGCTTAAAGGTCCGGCTGCCTCGGCCCTCTACGGAAGTCGCGCCAGTCATGGGGTCATCCTTATTACTACCAAAAAAGCCGATGGCAAGGAACAGTTCAGCGTGGAGTACAACGGAACGCTAACCTTTGATACCCAGTTGGCCAAATGGGACGACATTCAGCAGACTTACGGAATGGGAAGTTCCGGTACCTACAGCATCGATGCCGTATCTAATACCAATAAGAGCTGGGGCCCCAGGGCAGACGGCGGCAATATGCTTCGCTACTTTGATGGCGTTGAACGGCCTTACCTGATCATCCCCGACAACACCTCGAATTTTTTCCGTACCGGGAATACTGCTACCAATTCGGCCATTGTGAATGCCCAAAGCGGCAAAACAGGCGTGCGCTTTACCATTACCGATATGCGAAACAACGATATTGTGCCGGAGGCGTTTATGAGCCGGGACGTATTTAACCTTCGTGCACATACTTCCCTGGGTAAAGTAGATCTGGACTTCAGTGCCAACTACACTTTCGAAGATGTGAAAAACCGACCGGCTCTGGGCGACAGCAAATCGAACATCGGTAAAAACCTGATGACCCTGGCCACCACTTACGACCAGAATTGGTTGAAGACCTACGAGGACGCAGCCGGCAACTATGCCAACTGGAACGGAATGGATCCCTACAACGTGAATCCCTACTGGGACATTTACAAGAACTACAACAAGTCGCACAAGGATCTGTTTCGCCTCAACGGGAAGGTGCTCTGGAATCTGAACGACCACCTGAAACTGCAAGGAACTGTGGGTAGCGAACTCAACTGGTTCGAGTTCGACGATTTTAAAGCACCCACCACTCCCGGTTTTGAGGCAGGTCGTTTGCAAAACAGCAACTATCGCAACAGCATGTTCAATGCGGAATTTCTGGCATTGTACAACAATCGATGGGGCGAATTTGACTTCAACGCTACCCTCGGAGGCAACATGTACAAGGTGGACAACCTTACTACCGTGGTTAATGCCCAAGACATGCAGATACGCGATGTAGTAGCTCTGATGAGTTTCAATGAAACCAGCATCAACCAATATAGCTACCGCAAGCAAATCAACTCTGCATTCGGAGCCCTCAACCTGGGCTGGCGACACATGCTGTATCTGGATGCGACCCTGCGTACCGACCAGTCTTCAACACTACCCGCCGGCAATAACGTGTACACTTACCCTTCGTTCTCGGGAAGTTTTGTGTTTTCTGAACTCCTGAAGTTGGGCAACATACTGCCCTACGGAAAAGTGCGCCTGTCGTGGGCCCAGGTGGGCAGCGACACTGATCCTTATCAGCTGGGACTGGTTTACAGCAAGTCGAACCTCACTTATCCGGGTTACACCATCGGTTATATCGACAACAACACCATTCCCAACAAGGAGCTGATGCCAACCAAAACCAACTCCTTTGAAACAGGCTTGGAAATGAAATTCCTGGACAACCGCATAGGTCTGGATTTTACCTATTACACACAAACCAGTGAAAACCAGATTATGGGTATGGCTACTTCCTGGACTTCGGGTTACAACTACCGCCTGATCAACGCAGGCGAAATTGAAAACAACGGGGTGGAAATTTCCCTCAACACTCGTCCGGTTCAGCTGAAGGACTTCTCATGGGATGTGAATTTGAACTTCGCCAAAAACAGCAATATTGTACGAAAGCTGGTTGACGATATGGATATGATTGAGCTGGAAAAAGCAGCCTGGCTGGATGTTCAGGTGGCCGCCATGGTGGGCGAAAACTTTGGCTCCATCGTTGGCCCCGACTTCCAACGCAACGAAAACGGAGATGTGCTGATCGATGCCAATACCGGTTTGCCCCAATACGATAAGAGCAACCATGTACTGGGTAACGCCTCGTGGGACTGGACCGGCGGTCTGGGCACAACCCTTACATACAAAAATGTTTCCCTTTGGGCTCTTTTTGATGTGAAAGTGGGAGGGGATCTTTACTCCATGTCGGCCCGCGCTTCTCATGAGTCGGGTAAGGCAAAAGTCACGCTGGAGGGACGTGAAGAATGGTACAAGTCGGAAGAGGCCAGACAGGCAGCCGGTGTTCCCAAGGGTGACCAGTGGACACCCATCGGCGGTTACGTTGCACCAGGTGTAATCGACAACGGCGACGGCAGCTACCGCCCCAACGATATCTACATCAATCCCGAAGACTATTGGATGAGTGTTAGTCGCAATGCCCCTTCCATGTTCATCTATGATAACTCATACGTGAAGTGTCGTGAGATATCCTTGTCTTACAATGTGCCTCAGACCTTATTGAGAAATGTCGTTAAAGGACTTACCGTCTCGGCTGTGGCTCGAAATCCCTTTATTGTTTGGAAAAACATTCCCAACATCGACCCGGATTCTAACTACAACAACACCACCGGTATGGGACTGGAGTACGGCTCCTTACCCTCGCGAAAAAGCTATGGTTTTAATCTCAATGTAAAATTCTAAGAATATGAAGTTCAAACAATGCTATATAACAGTGTTATTGCTGGTTTCGGCGCTATTCACCGGCGGATGCAGCGATGAATACCTGGAGAATCTGAATACCGATCCTTCCAAAGCCGCCACCATCGATCCCAACGCGCAGTTGACCACCGCACAGTTGCAGACTTATGGTGATCTCGGCATGGTTGAAATTTACCGAAATTATCTTTATGGATTCAACCAGCACCTGATGGGATCCTGGAATACCACCAATTATGGTGGCAGGCATACTATCGACAACAATGAAATGAGCCGTATCTGGACCAGTTTCTATCCCAATGCCATCAAAAACCTAACGGATGGTGTGGCACGAACTGCCGATGACTCCTCTAAAGTAAACATCAACGCTGCTTTGCGTATTTACAGGGTTTACATGATGTCACTTATCACAGATATCTACGGAGACGCTCCTTACGGTGAGGCCGGATTAGGTTATATCGATGGTAAATTTAATCCCCGTTACGACACACAGGAAGAGATATACAACGATTTCTTTGTGGAACTATCAGCTGCCGTTGAATCTTTTGACAGCGGAAATGACCAGATTACCGGTGATGTTATTTTCGATGGCAACCTGAATAAATGGAAGAAACTGGCCAATTCACTCCGCCTGCGTTATGCTATGCGCATCTCCGATGTAGCATCCGAAAAAGCACAGGAAGAGTTTCAAAATGCTCTCACGTCCGATGGCGGCATAATGGAAACAGCCGGTGACGATGCACTGATTCAATACCTGGCCATCGCTTTCAGCTTTGGACAAGAGGCCTATGCCGATTTACGCGGCAACGCCCTCTCGCAACTCCTCTTTGGTAACGACCCTGCAAACAACCCCAGCTACCTGTGCGCCACTTTTTTCAATCAAATGTACAACACCGGCGATCCCAGAACTTTCAGAATTGCTCGTTGCTACTACGACGGACTAATGAGTGCCACCAGTCCCGACAACCGCATCGATCTGACGCAGGAAATGCTCGACAAAGGCATCGACTTTGAAGCCCGCGAACCGGGTGCCTACTCATGGGAACCCTGGCCTGCAGGTTACGAAAGCGACATACTGAAAGAGATGGCCGAAAGCAACCCCTCCATTGATCCTTTCGTTGCCCGTGAAACCGAGCCCAAGCTGGCTAACAACTTCCTTCAAGGAGACAATCCCGGTGTGGTAATGACTTCTGCCGAAGTAAAGTTTCTGCTGGCAGAGGCTGCCCTTAAGGGATGGAACGTTGGCGGCAGCACAGTCGAAGAGCTTTACCAACAAGGCGTACGCGCAGCTATGGACTTCCTCTCCGACAACTATGATACTGAAGTAGTGAGCGACGAGGAATTCGATACCTACATGGCCGACAATGGCATTGGCTACACCATGGAGAAGAAGAAAGAAGCCATCAACACTCAGGCCTGGATGCTCCATTTCACCAACCCCTCAGAGGGCTGGGCCAACCTTCGCCGATCGGGCTATCCAAGACTTCAGTCACCCGCTGAGTATGGCTTTGAGCAATTTCTCACCGGTGGGTCCGAAATCCCTGTTCGTCTGGGCTATCCCGTACTGGAATCTTCCTACAACAAGAGAAACTACGAGGAAGCACTGGGCCGAATGGGTGGAACCAACAGCTGGAACACCACCGTTTGGTGGGATATCACAAAATAACCATTGAAAAAAACAATAGTATGAAGAAACTAAAATATATACTGATGGCCGTCCTGGCCCTGAGTTTGTCCTTCACCGGCTGCTCCCAAGAAGAGGAACCCTTCGAGACCATTACCGAAAATGACGAGCCAAGGATACTTGATCCTATTTTTGCCGACGGCCAAAATGGACAATTGCCCCTTATTTCAGAATTCGACAGAGATGCCAACCTCACCATGGAGTTGGTCGTTACCCCTTCAGCCTACAGTATTGTTACCTGGCTGATCGATGACACCGAAGTGCACGAGGGAACCGAGCTCGACATTAATCTGAAAGCAGGTACGTATCTTTTTAAGGTGCTGGTGACCACCGATGCCGGCAAAAGTACCTGCCGCGAAGGAACTGTAAGGGTAAATCCCCTGGCTGGTGATCCCTGGTCCACCGAACAGGGTTTTGAACGCATCATCGTACCGGGTGGTACCGCTGTTTTATACGGCGATAACCTTAACCTGGTGACTACTATCGTAATGGGTGGTAAAAGCATCAGCGACTTCACCTACATTGAAGACGCAGAAGGCAATTACCTCGAATACACCGTACCCAACGATTTGAGTGTAGGGCAATACCGGGTGCTGTTGACAGATGAAGCCGGAAACAACTACGGTGCCAACACAGTTAACGTAACCCGGTCGGCCCTCGTTACCGAAGGTGCCGGTCGCGCCAATCCCAACTCAGAATGGCGCCTGAGCGGACTTAATATGGATCAGATTGCATCGCTGACCATTGGTGGAGAAACCATTACCAGCTTCACTGAGCAAACAGCCTCCGAATTGGTCCTTACCAGTCCCAATCTGGAAGCCGGCACTTACACCTTGACCGGAAAGACCAGCAGCAATACCGATGTAGAATTTTATACTGGAGGCAGCGTGAAAACTGAAATTACCGTAACCATCTCCTCCGAAGCCGTGCTGTTCGAAGGACACCACTATGTTTCCTGGATTTTTGATGATGGTAACCCCAACAAAACTTTCAACCTGATTGGGAAAGATGTCTTTGCCACCATATCGGCAGGCTCCACTCTCAGTATCCATTATTCGGTAGAACCGGCTGATGTGGATCGCCAGCTGCAAACCACCTCCGGATGGTGGACTATGTTGCCTGGAACCGAGGCCGTGATTTTGAATGAAGATGGGGTAGTGGAAGTCGTGCTCACCCGGGAAGCGCTGGATCTGATTCAGGCTCAGGACGGCTTCCTTTGTGTAGGCCACGGGTACTATGTGGATAAAGTTACCCTGAAATAGGGCTGGGCTATAATAAAAAACAGAAGGACTATGCTTAGAAGAAAGGCCGACTTACGCCGGCCTTTCTTTTGAATATAGATCACTGATTTTCCAATTCCCCCTTTTTTTCAAAACTTAAAGAAGTGGGAAACTTAAATAAGACACTACGTTTTTTCAGGGCAAGCCTGAAAAAAAGCCCCTACGTGGGATTTAGTCAACTTAAACAACATGTTGATTAGTTTACTGCGCTAAGCGCCTAAGATACTTTCGAAGATGCTGAAAAAGACATTATCGAATATGAGCGACGCAAGCCGAACAAAAAGAAAAAGAAGCCCATACATCATATCCGCCCCAGCAAAGACATCTTCCCCGGCATGACCCTGGCGACTACCTTTGCCAAAAAAACTTATGCAACACAGAAAATCTTTAAACCAGAGCATGCTTGACCATGTGGCTCTTCAGCAGCGCAGCGGCAAGACCATTGCAAATTACGCAAAACAAATCGGAGTATCCCGCTATAAGATGCAATACTGGGTACGCAAATACAAAGCCAGGCAGAAAACTCAAAAAGTGGAAAGCGACTCCAGTCTAAAGTTCATTGATCTTGGCTCATTCGGTATCCAGGATCAACGGGTGGATGAAAGCAGCCAGGCAGAATCTTTGGTGGCAACGGCAGTTTCATCAGAACAGGATGAGCGATTACCACAAATGACCCTTTCGTTCCCAAACGGCATGTGCCTGAAAATTTACTAACTCATGATTGGACTGAGTGCAAACCTTCAGTACTATTTGTGCTGCAAACCTGTTGATATGCGTAATGGTTTTGACGGCCTGTCCGGCATCGTGCGCAATGTTTTGAAACAGGATCCCGTCAGCGGCTCCGTATTCATTTTCATCAATCGTACCGGAACACACTTCAAGCTCTTTTAAGCGTTTTTGAACGGCAATGCTCCGTTTTTTGACCGTTTTCCAGACCTTGACTAAGCCGTTTTTTGGGTGTGTATGCTCCGTTTTATCCGCTCATCTATTGAAATCAAATTGCTGATAAATAAGCCAACTGTCAAAAAAAAAGAAAAAATAACCCGCTGCCGGTTAATAAATTTTATTTTTGTGGGGCTAAAAATTAACTATTTGTTACAATACTCTGTTGAACTTTTTGCAATGCGCTGTAAACCAATTGTTTGCACGTAAAGGTGTTGCTTTGTTAAAATTCAGTATATCAAGATTTTATGAAGCATCTTACATCTTATGTCTAAAAATCTAACGATCTGTTGTGTTATTTTTTTGATGAAAAATGCAAGAAGTTATCGGATTTTGTGACCATGAGTCTGCTTCGAAAAGAGGTATTCTTGTCAAGATCGAGGCGCAGGGGATTTTTAAGACGGAGTTAACTTTCTCTTAATGAGGATTTAAAAAATTTTCTGTAACGAAGATATTGGTAACAAAGAACCTTTTCGGAGTGGGCTCAATTATAATTGGCTCAAAAATATAAACTATGGCTAAAAGAAACGACATCCACAAAGTACTGATTATCGGCTCCGGTCCCATTATTATCGGGCAGGCTTGTGAATTTGATTATTCCGGAACCCAGGCATGTAAAGCTTTGAAAGCGCTTGGTTATGAAATCGTTCTGGTGAATTCCAATCCGGCAACCATCATGACCGACCCTTCTACTGCCGACGTAACTTATATTGAGCCGCTCAACGTTTATGCGCTGACTGAAATTATTAAAAAGGAGCGTCCTGATGCTTTATTGCCCAACCTGGGCGGGCAGACTGCTTTGAATCTGTCGTTGACTTTGGCCAATGAGGGGATTTTGGACAAGTACAACGTGGAAGTAATCGGAGTAAATCTGAAAGCCATAGAAAAGGGAGAAGACCGTACCGAGTTTAAGAAATCCATGGCTTCTCTTAATATAGATATGCCGAAAAGCAAAGCCGTTGAAACGGTAGAGGATGCTGAGGCATTTGCTGGTGAACTGGGTTATCCGGTGGTAATTCGTCCTGCTTATACCATGGGGGGTACTGGCGGCGGATTGGTGTATAATCTGGAAGAACTGCGTACTGTGGCCGCGCGTGGCATCGCAGCCAGTATGGTGAACCAGATATTGGTGGAAGAATCTGTGCTTGGCTGGGAAGAACTGGAACTGGAAGTGGTGCGTGATTCCAAAAACCAGATGATAACGGTTTGTTTTATCGAAAATGTGGATGCCATCGGTGTTCATACGGGAGATTCGTTTTGTACTGCTCCAATGCTCACTGTTCCGCAGGAGTTGCAGAAACGGCTGCAAGATTATGCATACCGCATTGTGGAAGATATTGGTGTGATTGGCGGAACAAATGTACAGTTTGCTCATGACCCGGCGACCGACCGGATTGTGGTGATTGAAATTAATCCCCGGACATCGCGATCATCAGCTTTGGCCAGTAAAGCTACCGGATTTCCGATTGCTTATGTTTCTGCATTGTTGGCCGGTGGATTAACACTTGATGAGATTCCTTACTGGCGCGATGGTTCACTGGAGAAATATACACCCGGCGGCGATTATGTGGTGGTAAAATTTGCCAAATGGGCGTTTGAGAAGTTCGATGGACTCACCGACAAACTGGGTACTCAGATGCAAGCCGTGGGAGAGGTGATGAGCATCGGGAAAAACTATAAAGAAGCATTTCACAAGGCCATTCGCTCTCTGGAAATTGACCGCTACGGACTGGGCTTTGCGAAAGATTTTAACGAAAAGTCGCTGGATGAACTGATGGTGATGCTCAACATTGCAACAAGTGAACGCCAGTTTATTATGTATGAAGCTCTTCGAAAAGGTGCCGGGGTGGATGAGTTATTCGAGAAAACTTATATCAACCGATGGTTTATTACCCAGATGAAAGAGTTGGTTGAACGGGAAGAGGAAATTCTCTCTTTTAAAGGGAATGAACTTCCTGACGAGCTTTTTATCCAGGCCAAAAAAGATGGTTTTGCCGATAAATATCTGTCTCAGTTGCTGGGGATTCCCGAAAAGAGTATCCGCGAAAGACGTAAAAAACTTGGTCTCAATGAGGCCTGGGAACCGGTTCCCGTGAGTGGCGTGGAAGAGGATGCAGCTTATTACTATTCAACCTACAATGCTCCCAATAAAGTCAAGACCAGTGACCGGAAAAAAATCATGGTATTGGGAGGAGGCCCCAACCGCATTGGTCAGGGTATCGAGTTTGATTACTGCTGTGTACATGCCGCGTTTGCACTGAAAGACGCCGGTTATGAGTCGATAATGGTCAATTGCAATCCTGAAACGGTTTCTACGGATTATGATACTTCCGATAAACTATATTTTGAGCCCTTAACCGCTGAGGATGTATTGAGTATTTATGAGCAGGAGCAACCCGAAGGCGTGATTGTACAGTTTGGGGGACAAACACCGCTGAACCTTGCTAAAGAACTGGAAGAAGCCGGGGTGAAAATTCTGGGAACTTCTCCTCATACCATCGACCTTGCCGAAGATCGTGACCAGTTCCGCCAAATCATGGAGAAACTGGAAATTCCTCAGCCGGAATCGGGCATGGCCAGTTCGCTGAACGAAGCACTGAAAATTGCAGAACGCATTGGATATCCTTTGATGATTCGTCCTTCTTACGTTTTGGGAGGCCGTGCCATGCGCATCATTCTCGACGAAGAGATGCTGGCGCAATATGTGAAAACTGCGACCATTGTTTCTCCTGATCGTCCTTTGTTGATTGATAAATTTCTGGAAGATGCCATCGAAGCCGAAGCGGATGCCATTTCTGATGGGCAACAGGCATTTGTTCCTGCGGTGATGCAACATATCGAATATGCCGGTATTCACTCTGGAGATTCGGCCTGTGTGATTCCTCCTGTAATTATTCCCCAGAAGCATATCGATACCATGAAAGAATATACACGGCGCATTGCTCTGGAAATGAATGTAAAAGGACTGATGAATATACAGTATGCCATCTACAATGATACCGTATATATCATCGAGGCCAACCCAAGAGCATCCAGAACGGTTCCCTTGGTTTCCAAAGTTTGTGGGGTTTCAATGGTGCCCATTGCTACTGATTTATTGCTTGGAAAAGACCTCAAATCCTTTAATCTTAAGGAAACAATCTTTAAGCATTATGGTGTGAAAGAGGCTGTTTTTCCGTTTAATATGTTTTCTGAAGTTGACCCTTTGTTGGGGCCCGAAATGCGCTCAACCGGAGAGGTTCTGGGACTGGCCGACAACTATGGTATAGCGTTCTTTAAATCGCAGGAAGCCACCAAATCAGGCCTTCCGGTTGAAGGGAACGTGCTGATAACCATTGGTAATCGCGATAAAGACAAGATTGTGGAAGTGGCTCAGAATTTCCAAAATATGAACTTTGGTATATTGGCTACTAAAGGAACGACTGATTTTCTGAAAAAGAATGGCATTGAGTCGAAAGAAATCAAGAAGGTTCACGAGGGAAGACCCAATATTGTGGATGCCATTAAAAACGGGGAGATTCAGCTGGTTATTAATACTCCGGAAGGGAAGGAGAGTGAATATGATGATTCCTACATCCGTAAAAATGCCATAAAATTCAATATTCCTTACATCACCACCACTTCCGCAGCCCTTGCCGCAACCGAAGGCATTAGAGAGCGCCTTAAAGGGGAGTATAAAGTGAAATCATTGCAGGAATACCATGCCGAAATAAAATAGAATTAAATGAAAATGATGTAAATGAGGGAATATCGATTGAATAGGTGTTCCCTTATTTATTCATTTCTTAGTGCGGGTTAATCATGATTGGTGGGGTTAGATATTGAGTTTAAATTGTGTCAATGCGATGGTGTAGATGAACGACCATTCAACCTGACTTAGAAAAAGGAACAGGAAGTTTGATTTTTTGTGCCGGTAGTATTTTGCAGTAAGAAATGTGCCGAGAGGTATAGATAAAAGAACCGGAGTTAGAATAGCAATTCCGGGCATTCCATATTTGGACTTCAGTAATACCAATCGTCTGTTGAATTTTGTAAATGTTTTTTTGGCCTTTTCCCAGGTTTTTGGTTTTTGGGAACTCAATTTATTCCAAAAATATATGAGACCTTTTGAAAAGAACAGGGAGACAATAATCCCAATTAATCCACCGAGGTTGGTGTACAGGATTGTCTCCATGAAAGTCATCTTAAATATATGGGCCCAGTCTAAAAAGCATCTTTATTGTCAAACTCTTCGTTAATGAAAATTTTTGAATCCTCATTAACAATAGGTTAACTCCGGTACAAAAATTTTCAAAGCCTTGATTTTGGCAAAAATATACCTTTTTATACTACACTCATATATAAATGGCAACGGGGAAAGTGGCAGCAAATTTCCATGTTGCGGAAAATATTATGAGTAATGCTTTCATCCGTATATCAGGCAATAATAATATAAAAAATGGTTCATCATAATGATGCGTACCGACAAAACACTTCCAAAAGCTCATAATCGAAAAAAAACAGACAATTACAAATAGCTGGTACGACCCGCTTTGGGTGTCGATTCTCATGTAAAGATTCCATCTATAAATAATTGATTCACTTCGGGGTCATTTCTATATAATTGTTAGAAACGGCACTTTCGGGTTTATGCTTTTAAATTTGATAGCAACCGAACTTTGAGGGTCATGCTTTTATATTTGATAGCAACCGAGCCTGAAGGGCTCTTATGTTTATAGCTATTCGTAAAATATAAAATATCGACGCCGAAGGTGTCGTATGCTTTGGTGATTGTTAGAAATGTCATTTTTGAATGAACGAAATATTTTAAATAGGTACCTATATTTGTAATGAGCCCAAAAATTACACACAGACCGTAGAAACTTATTGTTTGAGAAAAGATGACTTTGCGTACTTGAAACGAACTTTCTTTCACCCCTAAGAATCGGCCCGTCCCTGAATAAGGGCCAATTTTAAATGTTTTGTTTTATTCAACACTCCGTTAAACTTTTAGAAGTGTCTGATAATTAATGGTTTACACAGTTCGTAACATGATGCATAACTCTCTCATAATAAAAACTTTGCGTCATTGCGTTTATGTTTTTTTTAACGGACTATTGTTTATTGCCTGTCACCAAAATATATCTTTGGTGACTTAGTGAAAGCTGTAAGGTTTTAGAAAAAAGTGTTTGTATTTTTATCCTTTCAATTAAAACGGTAAAATGTCCATACATGGCTACTTTTAGCGTTTGTTGATGAATTGTTGTTTTTGTAAGTCAATGGTTATATGAGTTTTACCCTTTTGTCGTCTCCTTTGCAAGGATATACCGATTTCAGATTTAGAAATGCAGTGGACAAGTTTTTTGGAGGAATAGATACTTATTATGCTCCCTATATTAGATTGCACGGACAACCGGAGATAAAAAATTCTTACCAAAGAGACCTTTTGCCGGAGAATAATCATGTAAGTCATTTGATACCTCAGGTGATGACCAACAGCGCTGATGAGTTTCTGTTTGTGGCGGGATATGTTCAGGAGATGGGGTATAAGGAACTTAACTGGAATCTGGGTTGCCCTTATCCGATGGTGACCAAACGCGGCTTGGGTTCAGGCTTGTTAAAGCACAAGGAGAAGATTGATGAGTTGTTGTCCAGAGTTTTGGGTGAATCTGACATCACCATTTCCCTGAAAATGCGGCTGGGGTACGAGAATAGCCGGGAGATATTAGACTTGCTTCCGTTGCTGGAAAAGCACAATATTAAAAATATAGTAATTCATCCACGTTTGGGTAAGCAACTATATAAAGGGGAGGTCGATCTGGAGCAGTTTCAGAGATGTATGGACAATACCAGTCATCAAATTTGCTATAATGGGAATATTGACTCCGTGGCCAAATTCAGGGAGTTGAGCCACCGGTTTCCAACGATCAAATCCTGGGCAATTGGACGGGGAATTATCGCCAATCCATTTTTGGCCAAAATGATTCAATCGGATAATGACAGTTTGCCGGAGGATTGGATTGACCAGTTCAGCCGTTTTCATGATACTCTTTTTCAGTATTATGATGAAGCTTTATCGGGCCCCAAACATATTGTGCTGAAAATGCAAACCTTTTGGGAGTACTTTTCTCAATTGTTTTCTAACCCTCACAAAGCTCACAAAATCATTAAAAAAGTCAGGAGCATTCCTGCATATCACGAAGCAGTCAGTGCCAATCTGTTGGGAGAAAAAATTTGACCATTGGTCATAAAGTTGTATTCATGATTAGGTAGAAACGGATAATTTTGACATTTTCGTAATATGATTCTATTTTACTAAGGGATTGTTCCGAAATAACTTGTCGCTTTAGACTTGTTCTTTTGCCCTTTAACTTCCTTGAAAATCCATTAAATAGCTCGCTATTCGCAGTATTTTCAAGTCGGCAAAGAACAAAATAACTTCGTCAAATCTGTCAATTTATTTCATTACAAACCCTAAATACTAATGATACTAAAACAACAAAAAACCGATTATCAGTCAATAAAGAATGACTTGAAAACGGGTGATTTAATCCTGATGCACGGTATTCATTTTAGCAGCAATTGCATCGAAACGCTTGAAGGAAGCTGTTGGTCACATGTCGGAATAATTGTCCTGGCTGAAGATATTGGTTTGGATGTTGGTTTAGATAATATTTTATTTTGGGAGTCTGATACCGAAACCCCCGTTGCGGATGTTATAAAAGGAATTCCCAAGTCGGGCCCAATGCTGGTTAAACTTTCTGAGCGATTGAAATACAACTTCACACATGGAGAGGACAGTGAATGTGCCATCCGACATCTGTACACCGACAGAGATGCATCGCTTCTGAACAGGTTTAAGGAGCTCATTCCTAAAATACATGATGCTGACTTTCCTGATACCATTCATGAGTTTTTGAATCCAACCTTAGGGCGGGTTGTTCATAAAAAGACGAGTTTAGATACGATGTTTTGTACTGAACTGGCTGCCTACACATATATGAATCTGGGTTTATTAACAGAAATACATCCGGTGAACAGTTATATGCCAATTGATTTTTCCGAGAAATTATCGGTCGGGTTACTAAAAAGAGCTTTTTGGGGAGTTGAAATCAATCTAACCGTAGATTTTTGATTATATGGGTAGTAAACTGAATTCGGAAAGGCTTCAAGATCAATTTGAGAAGTATTTAAGAAAAGTCTTTTTAAAAAACATGACACTCATTTTAGGGGTGGGGGCTATAATTCTTGCCTATTACATGTATTCCGACTTGAGCGTAAGAAATAGTTTCAGGGGAGTTGCCATTCGTGCAATTCCAATGATTATAATCCTTGCATTACTCCTGATACACCATTTGTATAGGCATCAGTTCTTTCAGTTGAAAAAAAACCTATACATCTCCATTTATATAGCACTTCAGTTGATGATGTATGGAAAATGCCTGCTTCATCTGCACGAAGATGCCCTTGCCCCAAGTGTAACAGGTGCCATATTGGTTATTTTTCTTATTTCGCTGGACATAAAGGAGAATAGACGATTGACAGCATTTATTTATGCTTTTCCGCTTATCCTTTTTACACTGTTGCTCATTTTTATTGGAAAACCTTCAGATAAGGAACTGTTAATCATCGCAGATATATATCCCATATCAATTATAGGTTTTATCATAAACAGGGTTCATTATAAACTCCGGTTTAAGCTATTTAAATCCAATAAATTGTTGCTAAATGAGCAAAAAAAGACACAAGCGTTGTATTCTGAAAGTTTGCAGACCAACACCAAATTGGAGCAACAAGCCATTGAAGCCCGCTTGATAAAAGAAGAAATTGAAAAGAAGAATATAGAGCTCAGGAAACTGAATGCTTCAAAGGATAAATTTCTTGGAATAATTGCCCACGATTTAAAAAATCCCATTGGTAATATTTGGGGTCTTTCTGATTTGTTGTTGATTGATAAGAATCTGAATGGCAAGGATAAACAACAATGTATTGAATTAATTAATGAAAGCATCCTGCACACCCATCGTTTGTTAGAGAATTTGTTGGATTGGGCCAGGGCACAAAGCAAAGTCATTAGTTTTTCCCCATCTGTTCATCATGCGAATGAGATGGTCGAAAATGAACTGGAGGCACTGCGCCACCTGGCGTTGAAGAAATGTATTTCTATTGAAAACAATATCCCGGCAGACATACAGATTTTTACCGACCAGAATATGTTTGAAACCATTATTCGAAATCTTGTTTCAAATGCCATTAAGTTTACCCACATGAATGGTAAAATCAGGGTTGATGCCCGATTGATTCAAAAGGAGAACAAGGACTTTGCCGAACTTTCAGTGGCTGATAATGGCGTTGGAATGGAGCCTGACAAGTTGTCGAAACTCTTTAAAATATCAGAGAATATTTCTACCTCGGGGACTTCACATGAAGTCGGCACCGGGTTGGGGCTGTTGCTGTGTAAGGAGTTTATGGACATACATAACGGCAATATTCAGGTAACCAGTAAGCCGGATGAAGGCAGCATTTTTACGTGTTTATTTCCGATAAAGTCCAGTATTCTCCGGGTTTAATTTGCCAGTTGATGCCTTCAAGTACTTTGGTGTTTCCATATTGCACTTGAACATCATCCATTTTTACCAGGATATCGAATGAACCCGAATACTTTCTATACAACAGCTTGCCCAACTCCTGTGGTGTTGGTAAAGACGGCATTCCCGTACTCATGTCAATATTTTCAGAATTGAAAGACGACCGGGAAAAAGGTTTTGCTTCCCTGTCTTTCTTCAAAACCAACACACATGCGAAATCATTTCAGGAATTTGATGTGGAGATGTCGCCATGATCAGGGTCATTCCTTCTTCAGAGATTTTTTTAAATAATTCGTTGAAATGAGCGCGCATCTTCACATCCAGACCAGTAAATGGATTGTCCAGCAAAAGAACAGCAGGATTTTTTAAAAGGGCTGCAGCAATCCGCAAACGCTTTGTTTCTCCGTTAGATAGCTTTATCAGATGTTTATCCTGAAGTGGTTCAAGATTAAAGTCGCGGATTACCCGTTCCACATTCCAGGATCCGTTAAGTGTCGTTTTCGACGATATATCCCGAAGATACCCTTCTACGGTCTGCGATTCATTGGCATAACTTGGCAAAAATATACCTTTTTATACTACACTCATGCATGCATTGTTTATTGTCAAAATTTCCATTAATCTGATATTTGTCTGTTAAGATATAAAAAATGCCATTTCTTTCTTGATTGCACTTAGATTTAAGCCCGGTGTGTTTGCATGCCGGGCTTTTTGAATACTATGGGGAGGGATCGGAGCCTCCTGAAGAAATTGACTATTTTGGGCAAATCAATATCTTCAGAAAAGCGGTTAATCAGTTTATGTCCTTTTGATAACGATGTTCCACCTTTAAAAACAACAGAATCTACATATTTGCTTTCAGATAGTCGTTTTAATACCAGGCTTATCCAATAGTCTTTTTCGATAAAACCAGGTGCAATATTCGTATTATCACTTGTTACCAGTATGTCATTATAAAAATCTTCTTTATTTGTATGTAGTTTCATCGTATTCTCCATTTATCTTTTGTAGGATTAAGCGATTCAAATATTGTTTGAGTGCCCTTATCGTTTTCAATCATGTCAATAATAGCCCCGGTCAATGCTCTTGTGGATGAATTGTATTTCAAAACCAGCTTTTTTAGTTGATTAAGTCTTTCAAGTGTTAGTTCCTTAATAATAGCAATAAATCGAATACAGGATTGATTTTGGTTTGTATCAGGTATATCTTTTATAAATTTTATACTATCAAGTATTTGTAATATACGAATTCGGCTAAACGATCCATTATACGTATTTAGATATACTTTATGCAAATATAAGGGAATTATATTTATTTAGATATAATTTATATTTGGATTGTGTTTTTATATGTTTTTGGATATAATAAGTGCTGTTATGCTTTTGTGAAGTTTCTGTTTTATGAATAATTGCACTGTTAAAGTGCTATTTTTTTTTAAAAATGCACTCATATAGTGCGTTATCTCTTAAGTTTGTAATAATTAGTGCCAGCAAGAAAACCAAGGTTTTTTAGTCTTTGATAAGAAAGGACCAAATACAAAGCCTGCCCCGATTTTTTCGGGGGCTTTCGAAGTTTTTGAATCCAAGGAGTCCCGATTGTGCTTTTTGTTGGTTTTTAGGATAAAAACCTTACAAAAGCCACTTCGGAATAACTGATTCAAAAACGAGAATAACAGTTTACCCCGATTTTT
>Ga0163225_100110_pt1 | contig 25744 bp, 24 predicted proteins | sample MSEWel2016_04_06_2_FD_113145 | JGI IMG/M metagenome (GOLD analysis project Ga0163225, IMG submission 113145) | Subsurface microbial communities from deep shales in West Virginia, USA - MSEEL Well Study Marcellus 5H_2016_04_06 ... | reverse complement strand
TCATTCAATATTGTTTTAACTTTAATATGATTTCTTCTTTGTTTTGGGCTCATAATATTTTTATCCTTCTACAAAGTTATCCACATTCCTGCAAAAGCATAATTTCCTATATAATAAAAAAAATACCCGGATAGCCGGGTATTAACCAATTTTAATCATGATTTTGTAATATATTTACTCAAAATTGTTAATTATATTTATTTTAACATAAATTGACAATTATTAATCAGTATGCTCAATTTCATAACTTGAAGTAATTTCTGCATTTAAGGAATTGCTGGCTGAACAGTATTTTTCTTCAGAAAGTCTAATTGCCCTTTCTACTTTTCGCTCATCCAGTTTTTTGCCTTTAAATTTATACTTAATATGAATTTTAGTAAAACGCTTGGGAGCCTCTTCTGCTCTTTCAGCATCAACTTCCATAGCGAAGTCTTCTAGTTCAGTCTTCATTTTATTTAAAATCAAAACAACATCTATTCCAGTACAGCCAGCCAGACCACTGAGCAGTAATTCCATCGGTCTTGGACCTTTGTTATGACCACCACTTTTTTCTGCTGCATCAACTGTCAGCTCATGGCCTGATGGCAGCTGATTTTTAAATTCTAAATCTCCCTGCCAGTCAACATTAACCTTCATATTCTGCCTCCTTTATCTGTCTCCAATTCTCCTGAATCAATTTGCTAAATTAGTTTCACCTATCTTTAAATAATAAAGCCAGTCACTTCCTGTTCCAAACTTTAAGAATCCTGGCTGTCATCACAGTCCTCACATGGTTCTTTAGTAAAATTTTTACCGTGCTGATGGGCTCTACCTCTCCGCATTTTTTTGCCGCACTCCGGGCAGTGTCCCGGTCTCACAAGTCGGTAATCTCCACCCTCAAATTTTATTGCTTTACCACAGGTTAAAGCTTCAGCTGCTTTTTTTCTGGCTGAAGTTAGTACCCGCTGAAAGGTGGGGCGAGAAACATTCATCACTTCAGCTGCTTCAGCCTGAGTTAAACTTTCAACATCTTTTAAACGAAGAGCCTCAACTTCTTCCATCGTCATCTCAACTACCTCCAGCTGGTGTCCGGGAACACCTGCCGGTTTAAAAAATCTAATTTCAGGTAATTTTTCTATAATCCGATCTTTAGTTGGACGAGCCATACTTTTTCACTCCTGTTACATTTATTTAAAGTTTAGTAAAATACTTTGTTATATTTATTATAACAGATTAGTGAGCAAAGGACAAAAATTATAATTTCTTTTCAGCAACCATGCCTAAGATAGCCACAGCATCTTTGGGGCCTGAATAAGGAGGAGCGTAAGCAAGATCAACCTGGAAAAGTTCGCCAGCTGTCATCCGATTATAAATTGCAGTAGCCAGCACATCAATTCTCTTATCTGCACCATTACCGCCGATAACTTCTGCTCCAACAATTACACCATTTTCTCTGTCAAAAATCCCCCGCAGATGGATTGGCGCAGTCCCCGGATAATAACTTGCATGGTTATGAGCCTTTATTTTAACTGCAACAGCATCAATATCCTCTTTTTTGGCTTCTTCCAGACTTAAACCTGTTCTGGCCACTGTCAAATCAAATATCTTTGTAATTCCTGTTTTTAAAATTCCGTAGTGTTTATAATCACCACCGGCCGCATTTTCGCCTGCAGTTCTTCCCTGTTTATTGGCAGTTGAGCCAAGTGGAATCCAGACATCATTATTTGTCAAAAGGTCTGTTGATTCAGCGCAGTCACCAGCAGCATAGATATCTTTATTACTGGTTTCCAGTTTTTCATTTACTTTAATTGCGCCAGTTTCTCCAATTTCTATGCCAGCTTCTTCTGCCAGTTTTGAGTTAGCTTTTACCCCAATTGAAAGCAGAGCCAGATCAGCCTCAACTTCTCTACCGGAAGCAGTAACAACTTTCTCCACTCTATTTTGACCTTCAAAGTGATCTACTCCATCATCTAAAATCAGTTCTACACCCTTTTCTTTAAGATGTTCAGCCACAATTTCTGCCATTTCTTTACTGAAAGGAGGCAGCACCTGATCTTCCAGCTCAATAACTGTAACTTCTATTCCAAGTTCTGAAAATGATTCTGCCATCTCAAGTCCGATTAAACCGGCACCAATTATTGTGGCCTTTTTAATCTCTTCTCTGCTGACAGCAACCTTAATCTGATCTGCACTTTCCACAGAGCGCAGGGTAAAAATATTTTCTAAATTCAGTCCAGGAAAAGGTGGTTTTACTGGAGATGCACCGGTGGCAATAATCAGCTTGTCATAACTGTAGTCCCCTTTTTCTCCAGTATTTAAATTTTTGTAAATTACTTTTTTCAAATCTTTATTTATTTTAATAACTTCATGCTGCAGACGAACATCAACATTATATTTTTCCTTAAAATCCTGAGCTGTATTCAGTACAACTTTATCCCTTGAAGGAGTAACTCCCGAAATATAATAAGGAAGGCCACAGCCTGCATAAGAAATATCTGTACCCTTTTCAAAAACTACAATTTCTGCATCCCTATCTGTTCTTCTTGCCTTAGCAGCTGCACTTGTCCCGGCTGCCACAGCACCAATAACTGCAATTTTCATTTTAAATTCCTCCTATTTAAAAAATTATATCCTCTTAATTTAATTAATTCTGTTGAATTTCATTTTGAATGCTAAAGTTCTTTCAAATAAAGCCACTAAACTAACAGGCGTTGTCTTCAACTACCTTAAACAAAGTATTATTAACTGTATTTTCTGAAGGCCTTGAAATAGCAGCCAAGTTTTCGAAAGTTTTCTTTAAGGAACAGTTAATAAAACCTGAAGGTAGATGACAGTCCAGCCCCTGTATAACCAGATCAAAGTGTCTAAGAGCTAATTCTGCTGCAGTAAGTGATTTCAAAGCACAGCTGCCTTTAGCTCCATCACAGTAGACTCCACTTGTATCGCTAATTAGATTATTAATTGCCTCTTCAATCTTATCTTCTTTCCCTGCCAGATAAAGTAAAGCTGCTAGAACTCCCGGGGCAGCTGCATAAAAAAGACCGCAGAGCGCCGAAAGCCGTCCCACATATATCTTGGCATAATGGCCCACCAGATGGGCAAGCATTGTCGCCTTAAAAATTTCTTTCTCCGGCAGATCAAAATAATGCCGAGCGCTGTGATATGTAACCAGCGAAATAAAAATCCCCTGGTTACCGCTGCCAGATGAAGCTAAAGCAGGTGAAGCTGCTCCCGCCATCCTGGCTCCTGTGCCGTCTGCTGCTCTGGCTGCAATTTCATTGAGTTTAGAAAAATCAGCTCTTTTGCGATATTTCTCTCCAACCCCGGAACCAACTCCTTCTCTTCCAGCTCTGGCAATTCTTGAATTAAGTTTAAACCCATCCTTTAATAACTGAAGTTGTTTGGCAGTAAATTCATTTTCTATCAGCTCAATTAACTGATAAATATTCATCTCTTTCAAATCTGCATCCATTTTTTCAAGCTGCTGGTCGAAAGAGCCTTCACTGTGATTTTGATAAACTATTCTGCCGTCGACTTCAACTTCTCTCAAATCATCGTGATTTCCTTTAATTAGAGCTCTCACCTGATTTTCAGCCTCAATAAAAGCTTCCACATAGACAGGCATTTCAGCTTCCAGAACTTCAAACTCTACTCTATCAATAATCTCCAGAGCCTGGTCCAGCTTATCTTCCAGATCAGCAAGGATTGTCAACTTCCTCTCTAAAGGCTTATCGGCAAAGTATCCCAAAGCTGCTGCTGTTTTATTTCCATAATACTTATTAATCCCGGGAAGACCGGTGGACATTCCATTTTTATAAACAAAACCATCAATTTTAATCCTGATTTTCTTAACCTCACCCTGACTGTGCTCTGCTGCAGCTGCTACTGCCAAAGCAACTGCTCCAGGCTCAGTACATCCCTGAGCCAAAACCAGCTCCTTTTCTGCAAAAAGGTCCAGCAGTTTTGTCATTTGATCACCTCAGCTTATTATTTTTAAAATTCATCAATTATACTTAAAACTATTTTTTGAATTATTGATCAGCTGCTTTATAAAGAATAATTACTACTCTAAATATATTATTCTAGATTTATCTCCCACTTCCTTGTCTTAAAAACAATTATTATGAACAAATGTCAAAATAACATATTTAAAAGACAAATTTGAGAACTTAATCGCTGACAGGACAGTGGTTAATAGAGCGAAAATTTTAAATTATATTTCTTCAGCAAAATTCTTGACGGCAGCTGATTCTTATGCTATTATATTTATTGCAGTCAACAAAACTGCACAAAAATATGCCCTCATCGTCTAGGGGTCCAGGACACCAGGTTTTCATCCTGGCGGCAGGGGTTCGAATCCCCTTGAGGGTACCATTTTGAATCTAAGACAGCCAGCTGGCTGTCTTTTTTTGTTTATGTTCGTTTATGTTTATTTATGTGCACCCACCGTGAACCTGTCAGTTTTTGTCGATTCCCTGACAGCAGAAAAATTCTATGCTATAATTTATAATAAATATTCTTAATTTTAAGATAAACTGGAGGGATAGGATGAAAATATCAGCCAAAAATCATGTTTATTCAATGTCTGCCCAAAACAAAGCTGCTGCCAGCTGTCAGCCAGGTGAAACAGTAATTTTTGAGACTCAGGATTGTTTCAGCAATCAGATTCAGAGTGAGGAAGTACTTTTCGAATCAACAGACTGGGAAACAATCAATCCGGCCACAGGACCATTAAAAATTGAAGGCGCTGAGCCTGGAGATACTCTAAAAGTTGAAATTAAAAAGATTGAGCTCAACGACCAGGGAGTTATGATTACCTCACCTGAAATGGGCATTTTGGAGGAGTTTATCACTGATTCAGAGACCAAAATAATTCCAATTGAAAATAACAGAGCTGTTTTTAATGACCAGATAAAAATTAATTTAAATCCAATGATTGGAGTCATCGGTACTTCACCTGGCAAGGACGAAAAAGCCGTTCCCTGTGGTACTCCAGCTTCTCACGGCGGCAATATGGATACCAAAGTGATTAAAGAAGGCTCCACTCTTTATCTGCCGGTTAGAGTTCCGGGAGCAATGCTGGCAATGGGAGATCTGCATGCAGCGATGGGTGATGGAGAAGTTGTGGTTACAGGAATTGAAATTGCAGGTGAGGTAACTGTTAAAGTAGATTTGATCAAAGATAAGGAATTAAGTGATCCAATAGTGGAAACTGAAGCTGCCTTTTATACTATCGCTTCTGGTACGGATTTAGACGCGGCAGCAAAAAAAGCCAGCAACAATATGTTCAGATTTTTAAAAGCAAGGCTGCCGCTGAGTAATAATGAAATCGCAATGCTAATGAGCATCATCTGTGATCTGCAGGTCAGCCAGGTGGTAGATCCAAAAAAAACTGCCCGAATGAGGGTTGATAAAGAAGCTTTGAAGGAATATGGACTGGAATATTAAAACATAATCTTATTAAAAAACAAAAAATTATACTATAAACATTAAAAGACTAACTCTTATTCTATATGGGTTAGTCTTTTTGTTCGCAACATTTTTTTGAAGTTTATTATACAATCAATACTCTTAATAAATTTGTCTAAATTTTTCAGTTCTGATATAATTCATTTAGCATTTAATAATAAGGGGTTTTTAATAATGTACATAATTTATAATTTATTGCTTTTTATCATTTTAGTATTTTACTCACCAATTTTAATATACAAAGAAATTACTAATTCAAACAAAAAAAATATCAAAGAAATGTTTGGTTTCTACTCTGATAATATTAAGAATTTAACTAAAAACAATAAAATTATCTGGATCCATGCTGTTTCTGTTGGTGAAACTGTTGCCGCGAGTCCAGTTGTGAAAAAATTAAAAAAAAAATTGCCCGAACATAAAATAGTATTTTCAACAACTACTTATACCGGACAGAACATGGCTCATAAAATAATTAACGATGCCGATGCTGTTGTTTATTTCCCATTTGACCTCCCCTTTACTGTTAAGAAAGCTTTAAAAACAATAAATCCTGAACTCATAATGATTATCGAAACCGAACTCTGGCCAAACTTTATTAAAATAGCTAAAAAACAGGACCACAAAATTATCTTTGCAAATGGCAGAATCAGTGACAGCAGTTTTAAAAAGTATAAATATTTAGGCTCAATTATGCCTGATATGCTTAATAACATTGACTGTCTTGCAATGCAGTCTGAACAGGATAAAAATAGGATTATAGAACTGGGAGCCAATAAAGAAAAAGTATTTAATCTAGGTAACACCAAATTTGATCAAAATTATTCTTCAATTTCTGAAAGTAAAAAAGAAGACTATAAAACCAGTTTTAAAATAAGTGAAGGCAATTTAGTCTTTGTTGCAGGAAGTACTCACGCTGATGAGGAAAAACATCTGATTCAAATTTATAAAGATTTAAAATTAGAATTCCCAAATCTATATTTTATCGTTGCTCCTCGCGATATTGAACGAGCAGCAGAAATTGCAGATATATTCCAGAAAAATGATATTGATTACATAAAAAAATCAGAGCTTAAAAATAAAAGCCCTGAAAAAATTGATGTGCTTATTTTGAATACTATTGGTGAATTAGCTCAAATTTATAGTCTTGCTGACCTGGTTTTTGTGGGAGGCAGTATGATGGGAAAAGGTGGACATAATATTTTAGAGCCTGCAGCCCACGGTAAACTGGTCTTTTTTGGCCCGGACATGTCTAATTTTAAAGACAGCACAAAATTATTATTGGGGCATAATGCCGGTATTCAAATTAATAGTTATGATGAACTCAAAGAAAAATTAAGCTATTATTTAAAAAATAGATCCGAGCTTGAAGAAAAAGGAAAAAAAGCTAAAGAAATAATCTTAGAAAACAAGGGGGCTTCTGGGAGAATTGGAGACAAAACAATTGAAATTATAAGAAATTAAATAATAAAACACTAAGAATCATTGTTATTATTTAATTCCCATAAAAACACATATTTTAAAAAAGAATAATATGCTCTTATAGCTGAATAAATAAACCCAGGACCTCCCATCAAAATTCCTCTCTGCAGAATATATTTCTGAAAAAAATCTAGAAAGAATCTAACTGCTGCATACCCAAGACCTTTTTTTGCTCCCGCTTCATACTTTTGATCCGCTGATAACTTAGCATAATGAATATATTTATTAATATAATGTTTTAAATTTAAACATGTGTAATGTAATATATCTCCGTCAAGTCTCCCAAGCCTTTTAGATTCAATTCTTAATTCTTCGTGAACTTTATTATGGAATTTAAATTTACTTTTAAAAAATCTTGTCCTATAACTTGGATAATTGCCAGCATATTTCATGGGTTTTCCCAAAAAGTAAGTTTTTATCGGAATTTCAAATGCATCAAAGTCTAGATTCTTATACTTATTTAATATTTCATTTTTAAGTTTTATAGTTACTCTTTCATCAGCATCAATATTTAAGATCCAATCTGAATCAATTTTAGAAAGCGCAAAGTTTTTTTGATTAGCAAAATTATCAAATTTTCTTTTATATATTTTGTCTGTATAATTTGATGCAATTTCTACTGTTCTATCATTACTATAAGAATCAACTAAGACTATCTCATCAGCCCATTTAATTGATTCCAGGCAATCAGCTATCCTTTCCTCTTCATTTTTAGTTATAATTAAAGCCGCTACTGTCATGATTGACCTCCCAAATAAATCTATTTATCTCCAAGTAACTTATAGTTCCTATGTCCACTTAAATAAATCTTGCCTCCAAATTTTCTTTCAAGTTTTTGTTCAATTGAAGTTAAAATACGATTTTTAAGTTTTTCATGTTTATGTTTAACTCTATTATTATTGGATTTACCGGAATACTGAAGTTTATCTTCCCAATCCATTTTAGCTATCCAGTCCTGCATAACTTCTGGATGAGTTCCTTTATAAACTGGAAGCCGGTCTAAGGGGCCGTAGTCAAACTCCTGTGGCTCCTGGTCATGAAATTCTTTAGATTGATCTTTACCCCAATGAATAGTATGAAATGCTCTTCTTTTAGTTTCCATATATTTGGGAGGTCTAACCCAGCCATAATGAAAAATTTCTGAATTAGCATGTGCTGCTTTAACTCTTTTCCCGTCTCTTTTAAAACCCTGAGCACTCTTATTAGATCTAACCCCAATATTATTTTTTATAACTCTAACTTCTCTTTTATACCAGCCATGACTAATTTGATAATGGTTATAATCTCCCCAAAAATGACGATAGTCAAAAACTAATCCTTCAACTTCATCATCATCTTTTAATTCCAGACATCTATCTTTTATTACAGGCAAATATTTTTCATGAACAACCTCATCAGCCTGAATATAAAAACACCAGTCACCAGAACAAGCATCTAAAGCAATATTGGATTGTTCAGAATGCACCATTCCATTTCTCTGATTTTCAATATCCCAAACTGTATCTATAATCTTAATCTTATCACTGTCAATATTCGCTACCAATTCCCTTGTATTATCATCTTTATCTCCCTTACCAATTGCAATTACGAATTCATCACAGATAGGTAAAATTGATTCAATTGCTTTTTGGATAGGATAATATAATTTAGTTGCATTTCGAACCATAGAAAAACCACTAATTTTCAATTTTTTTATTCATCTCCTCATAAATAACATAATTAATAATTACTATAAATATTATAAAAAAGCCTACATGACCATAACGAGCTGTTGTATCCACCATACTATGTACTATAAAAACTATGAACATAGATAAAGAAGCTATTCCCATTAAATTATCAAATGAAAACTTCGGATAATTATAAATGTTAAATAAACTAATTTTTACTGAAATAAAAATCATTATCAAAAATAAAAGCAAAGATGGAACCCCCTGCTCGGCAGCGATTAATAAAAACAAATTATGTGGATGGTCATGTTTTCTAGAACCAGCAGATAAATTTTTACTCGAAACATTGTCTATGTAATTTAGGTAGTTAGGTTGGAAATTACCTACTCCTACTCCTAAAATTGGATTATTTTTTATCATATATAAGGAAGATTCCCACATAACAACTCTAGTTTTTAAACTATTATTAGCATTAATATTCCTTAAATTATCAAATTTATTCATTAACCGATCAGGCAATAAATAAGGGGTTATCATTACTAAAATAATTAATAGAATAGTTATAAAATATTTCATTTTAGACGATTTAAAATTATAATATACTAAAAATCCTATGAAAATAAAGAGAGCAGCAAAAAAGCCTAGAACAGCTCCGCGGGAATTAGTTTGAAATAAAATATAGATAAAAGAACCGGTTCCAGATAAATATAAAACTTTTTGATAATTCTTGTTTTCCTTATCTAACAATAAAGCAGTAAACATTAAAACATTAAAAGCAGCAACAGTACCTGTACCATTGCCAGCCATATAATTTCTTCCATCAATTAACTTTATTAAAATACCTAAAAATGCAAACGTTAAGTTGCCATAGACTAATATATTTAAGTGTTTTCTTAATTTATCTTTATCTTTAATTATAATAAATGAAATATAAAAGAAAAATAGATATCTTAAAATAGGACTGACAAATCTATCTAAAGATAAATTAACATCCTCTGCTACAAAAAATGATAAAAATGTAAATACTAAAAATAATAAAATATAAAAATTAAATTCATTTTTTTTAATATTAAATTCTCTATAAATCAAGACCCTTATCAATGAAAAAATAAATAACAATCCAATTAACAGGTTTCTAATTGCTATTGAGAATGTAAACAAAAAAAGTAAGGCAGTATATAAAAATATAATAATATTATCTAATGATTTTTTAAGATTTAATTCCATTTTATCCTCCAATATTTCTTTTTAACTTATTATTTGAAAGCACAGCTTTATATTGCTCAATATAGTTTTGAGCCATTATTAAATAATTAAATTTTTCTTTAACTGTTTTTCTGCATACTTTAGGATCTATTATTGAAATACTATTAATAGCAATTTTATAGTCTTTATAATCAGTACATCTAAAACCATTCAAACCATTTTTTATGATTTCTGGCATAGCTCCATTTTCACTGCTGATTACTGGAGTGCCACTCGCTAATGCTTCTATGGTAACTAAACCAAATGGTTCTTCACATAAAGTGGGAAAAATCATAGCTTTACTCCTGGTTAATAAATTATACTTCTTTGTTCCACCTACCATACCATGAAATTTTAAATATCTAGATATACTAAATCTCCATCCACCTGCAATATCTAATTTGAATTTTATATCTTTTGCAAGTTTTATTGCCAGTTTCACATTTTTAGGGGGGTAACTTATCTTAGATAAAAATAAAAATCTATCACTTTTATTTTCACTAAATTTAAATTCTGATGGGTCAACTCCATGATGTATATATGTAGAACGATTATTATTAATCGCATGTTTGCTACTAACAAAAATAGTATTATCTAAAATTTTTTCATCAAACTTTTCTCTAGATTTACCTAACCAATGAAAAGTTACAACATAAGGAAATTCAGGTTCTTTAATTGGATTATAATGAAAATGAACAATATCATAATCATCTGGTAAATATTTATAGACCTCATGCTCTCCAGATTTTTTCAAAATTTTTTTAATTGATTTAGGCAATTTTATTATACTTAAATTTTCATTCCCTCATTTTCAATTCTTTCGATTACTACCTCAGGACTCAGTTCCCGCATACACTTAAAATGACCAAGTGGACATTCATGTTCTCCACAGGGCCGACACTCCAGGCCAGCATTCTTGATCAAAATATTTTTGCCTCTACCACGTGGAGCATATTTTTTTTCATCAGAAGGACCAAAAATTGAGACTGTATTAGTTCCAACTGCAGCTGCCACATGAACTGGACCCGTATCACCACTAATCACCAGGCTGGCTTTTTTTAAAATAGCAGCAAGCTCTAATAAAGATGTTTTTCCAGTCAGATTAAATATTCCTTCTTTATTTTTAATTTGATTCAGAATATAACTAACTCTTTCTGTATCAGAAGGTCCACCAACAAAAAGAATTCTATACCCTCTTTCTGTCAGCTGCTCTGCCAACTCAGCAAAATATTCCTCAGGCCAGCGTTTTGTCTTCCAGCTACCACCCGTATTTAAAACAATAAATTCATCTTTCAAACCTATATTTTTCAGCTTTTTTTCTGCACTCTGATTATAAGCTTGTTCAATTTTTAAAACTGGAAGATATGCATCTTGATTTTTAAATTCTATCTTCCTATCATCAAAATATTCATCCAGAAGTTGACTCTGCTGTATCTGACTTAAGAATTCAAGATAAAATTCTACCATATGAGAAGACATATTCTTTTCAACCTGCTCATCTAAAAACAATCCCCTGCCTTTACCTCCATAGCCTATACTTTTATCCACCGAAATTATTTTCAAAAGCAGAGCAGTTCTCCAATTACCCTGGATATTAATTCCAAGCTGGTAGTTATTCATTTTCAGCTTTTTAGCAAACTTATAGGAACGAACAGCAGTCCAATTCTTATTATAACTGTAAATGTGATCCAGATTGGGATTTACTCTCATTATTTCAGAAAAACTACTATTTGCCACCAGATCAATCCTGGCCTCAGGAAAAAGCTTCCTTAGACCTTCAAAAAATGGATGTGCAAATAATAAATCACCAAGATACAAAAGATCCATAACTATTATTCTTTTGACAGTTTTCATAATAACCATTCCTCGTATAATATACCAACCAAATTTGAGATAAAATTTAACAGGATCTTTTTAAATAACAGCATTTCCATCTAAATATAAAGTATTATAACTTGATTTATTTCAGTATACTGAAACTAATCATTTAATTTCTTTTTAGCTATCCTGAGTACCTGTTCGACAGTTATTGACTTCATGCACTGCATCTTCCGACTGCAGTGCCTGTCCCAACAGCGAATACATTCTAAACTATTATCCTGAATCACAGTATGACCCTCACCAAATGGACCATTAGTTTCTGGATCAGTAGGTCCCATCAATGATATTACTTGTGTACCTACCGCAGCTGCAAGATGAGTAGGCCCAGTGTCTCCACCAATATATAAATCTGCCCGGTTATAGACCTCTGTTAATTCCTGCAGATCAGTTTTACCTGCAAGATTACTAAAGTTTTCTTTATTAAGAGCTACAAAACTGTCAATAGCTTCTTTATCAGCTCTACTACCGGTAAATATTACATAATAATTATCTTTAATAAATTCATTTGCCAGAATAAAATAACGATCCAAAAACCAATTTTTAGACTCCCAATTTGTAAATGGATTAATAACAACAATTTTTTTATTAGTCTTTATTTTATTTTCTTCAAATAATCTACTCACTCTACTCTTAATAATCGGAGTCATTTTAAGCCCATAATCAATTTCATCCATCCCAACATCAAGGGCCCCGGCAAAATGAAGGTATTTCCTTATTCTATGAACCTTATTTTCTGGGACATCTATTTTTGCCTGATAAAATAAAGTGCTTAATTCCCTGCCGTCGGCTGGGCCCATACGCAAATCAGGTTTAACAATAAAAGCACTTATTGCGCTCTTAAAAAGCCCCTGTAAATCAAGAGTTATATTATAATTTTCAGTCCTTAAATTTTTAAAAAATGAGAAAAATGACTTAAGACCTTTAATAAAGTCCTTTCTTATTAATTTATTCCAGCGTTTACGGGGTAAAATAATTACATTATCTAAATACGGATTTAAACTAACAAGAGGATAAGACTGCTCTTCAACAAGCCAGTCAATCTGAGCATTCGGATATTTCTGACGCAAGGCATAAGCAGTAGGTAAAGAATGAATCACATCCCCAATAGCACTCAACCTCACAATCAATATTTTTTCAACTTTATCATCCACCATAATAATCTTCTCCCTGCTCTAACAGCACATCAACAAGCTGCAGCTGTTTTCTAACTGAACCTCTATTTTTATCAATTAATTCAGCAGCTTTTTCTGCTCTTTGTTTTCTATAGCGATCATTGGCCAGAAGCTGATATGTCTTTTCAAAAAAATCATTCGAATTCTCAACTTCAAAAGCAACTTCATTTTCCAGGAGAAAGTCTCTTTCCTCTTTAAAATTATACATACTCTGACCAAATAAAACAACTTTAGCTCTAGCAGCAGCCTCAATCACATTGTGGCCGCCTCGATCAATTAAAGAGCCCCCAATGAAAACTAAATCTGCATAAAAGTACAGTTGAGATAACTCACCCATAGTATCAATAATAATTATATCGGTATCTTCAGCCAGCTGAATCTCATTTCTCTTAAGTTCAGAATAAAGTACAGCGGCAATACCTTTTTCTCGATAAAGTTCTAAAAGCTCTTCTCTACGCTCAACATAACGAGGAGCAAGTAAGATCTTTAACCTTTTGAAATCAGCTTTTAACTGCTGATAAAGATCTATAATCATCTCTTCCTCACCCTGATGGGTACTGCCAGCTACAATTACTTTTGTGTCTTGTTTGATTTTAAAAAGCTTTCTTTTTTGAATATATTCTTCCTTAGAAGGAGGATTGAGATCGATATCATACTTTAAATTACCATTAATACAGATATGATCTTCAGCAGCTCCTAATTCTTTGATTTTCTCAGCTGCCTCCTGATTCTGCATACTAAAAATATCAACTCTTTTTAACATATCTTCTAAAAGTGACCCCAGGAATTTGTACTGTCCAAAAGAATCATCACTTATTCGGCCGCTGGCCAGCATAATCTGTGCTCCCTGTTCATCTAAAGCTCTGATTAAATTAGGCCAGAGCTCAGTCTCAATCATAATAAAAAGTTCAGGTTGAAAGATTTTAACCGCTTTTTTGACAACCCATTTTAAATCAAAGGGAAGATAAATAATTAAATCTGCACCTTCAATTTTCTTTTTAGCAAGGTTCTTACCACTGGCTGTCATAGTAGAAAAAATAATTCTTGCCTCCGGGTATTTTTTCCTGATCTCAGCAGTTAATTTCTGAGCTGCCAGGGTTTCTCCTGCCGAAGCAGCTTGAATCCAGATCACACGTGATGCTGGAAATAAAAGCTCTAAATTCTTATCATAAAAAGCAAAACGCTCTCTTAAATTGAGTTTTTCTCCACTTTTTTTGCTTTTGAAATAATAATAGGGAAGTAAAAAGACTGTCAGAACAGACAAAAGTAAATTATAGATAAAATACATATTTCTCCCCCTCCGTGAACCTAAAAAGATTTTTCACTCAGTTTCAACTGTAAGTTTTCCAGCGTTTATGCAGCCACATCCAGTCAACAGGCTCTTTTTTAATTTCTTCTTCGGTCAGCTTAACTAATGACTGGAGTTCTTCTCTCAATTCTGCTTCAGAAGCATCTTTATCAATTTCTCGCGGAGGATAGCATTTAAGATCATGTTTCAGCCAACCCTGTCGGTGAAAGAAGATAGGTACGATTGGAGCTCCTGTCCGCTGAGCGAATTTTACAGCACCAGGAAAAGTTAAGGCAGGTCTATCAAAAAAATCAATTTTCCAGCCATCCCTTCTAGCATGCTGATCTCCTAAGATAGCCAAAATTTCATTAGCTTTTAAAACTTTAAATGCCTTTCTGATTGAAAGACCTTTGGGAATAATACCTACACCGGCATTGCTTCTTATTTTATTTATCTTCTCATCAAAAAGAGAATTGTTTTGTTCCTGTGCAATTGAATAAACTTTATATCCTTTAAGCGCCAGAACTGCTCCCATCAGCTCCCAGTTACCAAGATGGGCTGTATAAAGAATAACTCCCTTTTTTTCTTTTAAAGCCTGATCGAGGTATTCCAGTCCCTCAAAATCGACCATCATATCTATATCTTCTTCGGTAAATTTATCTTCCATTAAAAACTCTGCAAAATCATAGCCCAGATTTCTATACACTTTTTTGATTAACTTTTTAGATTTTTTCTCACTTAAATTTAGAGCTTTTTTCAAATTCGAGCGTGAATGCTCCCGCCGCTTTGGTGTAATTAAATAAGCTACCTGAGCAATAAAGCTTCCTAAGTAGCGGCCTGCTGCCGGCGGCAGCTTTTTAAGTAAAAATCTAAAGATATTATATAAGAAAATACTTGCTTTTTCTTTCATTTTTAGCCTCTTTTATCGTTCATAATTTAAAATTTTAATCCGAGTTGATTTCTAAAAAACCTTTGCTCTCAGTAAATCCTGAAAATTAAGCATAGCAACCGGCTTCTCATCCTTGACAACCGGCAGATCATTGATCTCTTTGGACTCCATAATCTGTAGAGCTTCTGCTGCCAGTCTCTCTGGTGCAATAGAAATTGGATCAACTGTCATATAGTCTTTGACCGGGTGGTCAAGAAAATCAGCTGACTTTTCTAGAAGTCGTCGTATATCACCATCAGTTATTATCCCCCTGAGCTTACCCTCATGATCAACGATCGAGGTTGAACCCATCCGGCTTTTTGTCATTTTAAATAATGCCTCTCTGACTGTAGTCTCTATATCTACGACCGGGTTCTGCTCCCTAATCTTGGTTACATCTTTGACTTTAGTTAAAAGCTTTCTGCCAAGAGAACCTCCAGGGTGATAAAGCGCAAAATCTTCGGGAGTAAATCCATAAAAAGAAGATAAGGCTATAGCCAGAGCATCTCCAAGGGCTAAAGCTGCGGTTGTACTGGCCGTTGGTGCCAGATTATGTGGGCAGGCTTCTGTAATTACATCTGCTTCCAGAATTAAATCAGCATGTTCTGCCAGGGTAGAATCACTATTACCGGTCAGAGCAATCAGCATAACACCTATCCTCCTTAAAGAAGGAAGTAAAGAAATCACCTCATCTGTTTCACCACTGTTGGAAACAGCTACCACTACATCTCCCTCTCTAATCATTCCCAGATCACCGTGTAATCCTTCTCCTGCATGAACAAAAAAAGCAGAAGTACCTGTACTGGAAAAAGTTGCTGCCAGTTTTTTGGCTACCAGACCGGTTTTTCCAACTCCAGTGAAAACAACCCTTCCTTTAGAATCAATGATCAGCTCCATTGCTTTCTGAAAGCTGCCGTCAAGTTCTTCTTTTAGCTTTAAAACTGCATCTGCTTCTATCTGCAGCGCATTTTTTGCTTCATCAAGCCCGATTTTTAATCTGTCTTCTCTACTAGTCTTTGTCATTTTATTCACCCAAGTTTTAATAATTTATTTCATCACAGTTTTTCATTGCTGAATCAATTGCCAGAGCCTGTTTTAAAATTCCTTCCAGCTGGTCCAGTGGAATCATATTGGCACCATCACTCTTTGCAACCTGAGGATTATCGTGAACTTCCATAAATAAGGAATCGATACCTGCAGCTAATGCCGCCCGCATTAAATAGGGAACATACTCCTTTTCACCATCTGAACTGTCACCTGCACCACCGGGAAGCTGTACGGCATGAGTTGCATCAAAGACAACTGGATAGCCTGTTTTTCGCATCCGGGGCAGAGAGCGCATATCTACAACTAAATTATTATAACCAAAAGAAACTCCTCTCTCGGTCAGTAAAATTCGCTCATTACCTGTACTCTCAATCTTTGCTACAACCTGATCTATATCCCAGGGAGCTAAAAACTGTCCCTTTTTAACATTGATTATGCTGCCGGTCTTACCTGCTGCTGTCAGCATATCTGTCTGTCTCGATAAAAAAGCTGGAATCTGCATAATATCTAAAACCTCTGCTGCAGCTGCTGCCTGTTCTGGTAAATGAATATCAGAAATAACAGGCAGGTCTAATTCTTTTTTAACCCGCTCCAAAATTCTCAAACCCTTTTCCAGGCCTGGACCGCGATAAGATTCAATGGAAGAACGGTTTGCCTTATCAAAAGAAGATTTAAAAACATAGGGAATTCCAAGCCTCTCTGTAATCTCTTTAATCCCTTCTGCAATTCTCATTACCCGATCTTCTTCCTCAATTGCACAGGGACCAGCTAATAGCACAAATGGTTTTTCATGATCACCAAAAATTATTTGCTCATTTAACTTAACTTTTTTAAGCATCTTTTACCTCCATCTTTTACTAAACTTTTTAGATTTATATGTCTAAAAATAATCATTGTGACTTAAATATTTCTTGCTCTAATCTCTTTTTCAACTAACTCAATATCTTCTTTACGGTCAACGCCAATTAACTTTGCCTCAGTTTCCAGTACCTTGATCTTATATCCATTCTCTAAGGCCCGCAGCTGCTCTAAAGACTCAGCCTTTTCCAACGGAGTTCTCTCCATGCCTGAAAACTGAAGCAAAAAATCTTTACGATAAACATAAAGTCCAATATGCTGATAATAATTTTGAGCTTCTATTCCGGCATCTCTGTAGTAAGGAATAGGTGAGCGAGAAAAATAAATTGCATAATCATTTTTATCTGTAATAACCTTGACCAGGTCTGGATCGTCAGCCTCAGCTGCAGTAATTTTTCTTTTTAAAGTGCTCATTTTTAGTTCAGATTCTTCTCTAAAAGGTTCTAAAGCTCGGGCAATACTTTCAGCTTTAATCAGCGGTTCATCCCCCTGAATGTTTACTATTAGATCTGCTTCAATTTCAGCAGCGGCTTCAGCAATTCGATCAGTACCACTCTGATGCTGAGCAGAAGTCATAATCACTCTGCCGCCCTCTGCCTCAACCTTATTTTTTATCCTTAAATCATCTGTTGCTACATAAACCTGATCTATCATTTTACACTTTGCCACTGCCTGATAAACCCTAACAATCATTGCTTTGCCCATAATTTCTGCCAGTGCCTTACCAGGAAAACGGCTGGAAGCAAAACGAGCCGGTATTAAAGCAGCAGTTTTTAGTTCTGACATTTTTAATCCACCTCAAATCTCTATTTAGATCTTCCACTCTTAATTTTAGCTCTTACAATATCCATTAGTTCATCCTTATTTTCTATCGCAAGTGAAATCTTTAAGTAATAAAAAGGTAAGTCTCCAATCATTCTTTCAAAATCAAATAATTTAACTGCATCTTTTTCTGTGGTTAAGATCAAATCGGCCTGAGAGGCTGAATACTGATCAAGTAAAGTTAAAAGATCTTCTTTCTGATAATTATAATGATCTTTAAAAACCCGGTAACTTACCAGTTCTCCTCCAGCAGCTTCTATACTTTTTTTGAAAGCATCAGGGCTTCCAATTCCTGAAAATGCAAAAACCTTTTTCTCCTTTAAAAAGGCAAGCTCTTCTTTTTTTTGCCCAGCCACCGTAATACAACTTTCCAGCTTTGTTTCTGCTGAAAAAACACCTTTATTGGTAGGGCTGAGAGTAGTTAGTGATTTTTTAAGTTCCTTTAGTCGGTTGAAGTCAATATTTTCACTCCGATTAATTAGAAAAAGATCGGCTCTTTTTAAAGCAGTAAAAGGTTCCCTCATTAGTCCGGCAGGAAGAACCCGGTTGTTAGAAAATGGATTTTCAGCATCAATCAAAACTACATCCAAATTCCGTTTTAACTGGTAATGCTGAAAACCGTCATCAAGCAGAATTAAATCTGCACCCTTTTCTTCTGCCAGCTTAGTACCCTGATAGCGGTTGGCTGAACGAATAAAAACTAGATTATCATAATTGCGGGCCAGCATAAAAAGCTCATCCCCGGCTTCAGCGGCAGTGGCATATAAATCTGAGTCAGCTTTAATTAAAAAGGGCTCATCTACCTCTTTCGAAGCTCCATAACCCCGACTGATTATGGCAATTTTGTATTTATCTTTTAACTGAGCAGCCAGAAATGAAGTGAATGGAGTTTTGCCTGTACCTCCGGTCGTAATATTTCCGATACTGATCACCGGCACCCCGGCTTCTTTTTTCTTAAGAAAGTTATTCTGATATAAAACAAATCTCAATTTTGCCAGTTTAGAGTAAAGTACAGACAGCAAAAATAGAATTGACCTGCTTACAGCAGCCAGAAATCCTTTTTTTCTACCGCCTATTATTTTTTCGATGTATTTTCTCAAATAATCCATATATTTAATACCACCATTATTTTTTGACTATTTCGGCTGCTCTTACATTGACTTTCTCCATTTTTTCTTTTAAAATTTGCTGTTTTTCTTCCATCTCTAGTTCTGGATCAAAACGAAAAGGTTCCCCAAAAACCAGGGCAGTCTTACTAAAAGGAAGAGGCAGCAGGTAATGATCCCAGCTGGCAAAATTTTTCTTCCAGCGGGCAGCAACTCCGAGCGGTACCAGCATCGAATCTGCTTTTTGCTGCAGAAATATAATTCCTGGTTTAATCTCATAGATAGGACCCGTCGGCCCATCCGGGGTCAGCGCAGTACTTGCTCCCTCTTTTAAATTCCGATACAGAGAAAGCAGGGAGCGGCTGGCACCTCTGCTGCTGGAACCTCTGACTGTATTCCAGCCCAATTTTTCTAGAATCTCAGTCATATAACTGCCGTCTCGACTCAGACTGGTCAGTGCATAAACCCCTAAATCTCTTAAAAAATAAGCCGGCACCCAGCTCTTCCCGTGCCAGCTGGAAAAAACAAGTGATTCTCCCTGAGCAAGCTTGCTCTCAACTGCTTCCCAGCCTTCAACTTCAAGCCTGTAGCTTTTATTGGTCCATTTAATTAAATTATAGGCAAGGAGAGGAATTAACTTTTCTTTGATTTTCTCTTTTTTTGCTGACATTAATTCCACCTCTCCTGATCTAATGACTAAATTTATGCATCTGGAGCTTCAATAAACTGACCTCTGTAAAGTGAAGCATATTTTCCCTGTTTCTTTAATAACTCCTGATGACTTCCCATTTCCATAATCTCACCCTGCTCTACTACCACAATTTTATCAGCATTTTTGATAGTAGAAAGCCTGTGAGCAATAATAAAGGTTGTTCTATTTTCCATCAGATGTTCCAGCGCTTCCTGAACCAGAGCTTCAGACTCAGAATCAAGAGAAGAAGTCGCCTCATCTAAAATTAAAATCTTCGGGTTTTTAAGAATCGCTCTGGCAATAGAAATCCGCTGTTTCTGACCGCCAGAAAGTCCAACTCCTCTTTCTCCAACAACAGTATCATAACCATCAGAAAAATTCATAATAAAATCATGAGCGTTGGCTGCTTCTGCAGCTTTCTGAATAGACTCATCATCAGCATTTAAGTCACCGTAGGCTATATTATCCCTCAGAGTACCGCTAAATAAAATAGTTTCCTGGGGAACTATCCCGATAAAATCTCGTAAACTGTCAATTTTTAAATCCTTTAGATCATGACCGTCCAGACGCATCCGCCCCTCAATTGGGTCAAAAAAACGGGGGATTAAATCAACCATTGTTGTCTTCCCGGCTCCACTGTGACCGACCAGTGCTACAACTTCGCCAGGTCTGGCAGTCAGGTTAATATTTCTCAATACTACTTCATTCCGATTATAGGCAAAGCTGACATTGTCATAAACAACCTCACCCTCAACCTCCTTTAATTCAATCTTATTATGATCATCTTCTCTTAATTCACTTTCCGTATCCATAATCTCAAAAACTCTTTCAGCTGAAGCAAATAACTGCTGCAGTCTTTTACTCAACTTAGTTATTGATCTCAGTGGTTCACTAATTGTTAAAAGCAGAGTAAAAAAAGCAATCAACTCTGAAGCTGACATCCTGCCCTGCATAACCTCATAACCTCCATACCAGAGAATAGCAGTAAATGAGATTGCTGCCAGAAATTCTACCAGTGGAGTTAAAATGGCTCCATACTGAGCCTTTTTCATTTTCGCTCTAAAGTTGGCCTGGTTTTCACTGCTAAAACGCTCAAACTCATATTCTTCTCGCCCAAATGACTTAACAACTCTAACTGCAGAGAGAGTTTCCTGCAGCACATCCGAGACATCAGCAATCTTAATCTGTACCCGACGGCTGACCTTTTTCAATTTATAATTAAATTTTGTGATTACATATGTAATCAAGGGTAGAATAACAATCAAAAAAATTGTCAGGCGGTAATTTAAATAAACAAGATATAATATTCCACCAATTAGAGTAAAAACCTTGTCAATACTGCCCACAGTAGTGTTGATCATTGAACTCTCAAGCTGTTGCACATCATTTGTTACCCGGGATAAGATATCGCCTGTCTTATTCTGACTGTAAAAACTCAAAGAAAGATTATGAAGATGAGAATAGAGATCGTTCCTAATATCTCTAACCGATTTCTGAGAAACATAGGCAACAAGATAACTTTTGCCATAATAAGCTATTCCTTTGAGAAAATATACTAGAATCATCATTCCAGCAACCAGGGACAGCTGAATCATTCCTTCTCTGCCCAGATTAATATCTGAGATAATTGTTTCTAAAAGGCCCTGAAAAACTCTTACAAAAAAAACAGTTAAAAAGGCATGAACCAGCATGGAGATTACTCCCCCTGCCAGCCTGCCTTTATATGGTAAAATATATTTAAATACTCTTTTTAATATATCAAACTGATTGTTATCTTTTGCTGAGTCCATAGTAGTGAATCCCCATTCCTGAAATTTCATGATCTACATCTAAACCAGGGATACCAAGTTTTCCATAAAGAGCTACTGCCAGATGTGGTTCCTTACTGACAATACCAATTTTAATTCCAGCACCTGAAATACCGGAAAGTGGTTTATCAAAATCAATCATCGCTCTCTCAACACAGCGGGTCAGAATCCTCTGATCCTGAACAGATTCAGTAATTACGTCACCCTTAATTGCTGCCCCCAGACAGTTTCTCAAAACTTTATCTTTAAGCTTTGAACCTTTGCCGCCAGCTCTGGTTATTACAGCCTTATAGCCTTCATTTTTATAAGCATCAATAATCTTGCTGTCATACTCATCATTAACCATTGAAAGCAGTACAGCTACCTTTCCTATAGACTGACCACCATCAATTTCCGTAAAATCATCAATTGTAAAATCTGATAAATTCATCAAATCACCTCTTAGTCTTATTTTTTACTTATAACCTTTTACAAAAGGCTCAAATATTTAAATTTAATTCCCTAATTTATCCAGCCCGACATCAAAAATTCCCCTACCACTATCTGCTATTCAACGAAACTAATTAATTTCCTCTTTTAGTTCTGGAAAAATAGCTTTAATAAATTCTTTATAACCTTCGATAATTCTTGGGGAAGGTCTGTTAACTAAATTTTGATCAACTAAATATAAACGGTCATTTTTAAAAGCAGAAATTTCTCTAAAAATTTCCCGTTCTCTGAGTTCATCTAATGTTAAACCGTTTGGGGTGCTGTGAGCACTGCTGATATAAACTTCTGGATCAGCATCAATTAAGCTTTCCAGACTGAAAGTTGGCCAGCTGCCCTCTGCCTCTCTGGCAACATTATAACCACCGGCATCATGAATCAGGCTGTCAATAAAAGTACCTTTACCAGCCGTATATAAAGGGTCTGACCAGATTTCATAAAACACCCTTTTTCTTTCCTTATTTTCTAATTCATCATTCACCAGCTCTTTAAGCTGCTGGTACTCTTTATCCATTCTGGAAGTCAGCTCAGCACCAGCCTCTGCTGCAGAAGTTAAATAAGCAATATCTTCAATCATATCTATTGTATCATTAATTGAGACAGGTTTAAAACCAATATTTTTCATTCCCAGTTCTGACAGTCTCTCCAGGCTTTCAATCTTAGTTACAGATTCAGCTATTACAAGGTCTGGCTCCAGAGAAACAATCTTTTCTATATTTGGTTCATCAATTCGTCCCACATCATCCTTTGTCAGGGCTTCTTCTGGATAATCGCAGGCCGAACTTACTGCAACCAGCTTATCTTCAAGCCCCAGAGCATAGATTACTTCGGTCATTCCGGGTGCCAGAGTAATAATCCTTTCAACTTCTTTTTCTATTGTAATTTCTCTACCGAGCTCATCGGTATAATTTAGAGGAAATTCCTGAGCAGATAAAGAAATAGCAGCTGCAAAAACAAAAACCACTAAAAACAAAATCACCAATTTAGCTTTTCTCATTTATACCTCCTCGATTCCGCTTAAACAATTTCATTTCTTCTGGGGATAGGAACCGGTGCTACTTTGTGACTATTTTTGGCTGCCAGTTTTTCTATTTTTTCTTTTACTTCTGGTTCTGCCTCACCAGTTAAAATATACTGATCAAGCTCCTGGTAGCTAAAGCCCATTTCTGATTCATCAGTCTGACCATCCCAGAGTCCTGCAGATGGCTTTTTTTCAATAATTTCAGCCGGAATTCCAAGCACTTCTGCCAGCTTTTTGACCTCATTTTTTACCAGTGATCCTAAGGGAGCAAGGTCTATCCCTCCGTCACCGTGTTTGGTAAAATAGCCAATCTTTAACTCACTCCAGTTATCTGTACCGACAACCAGGTAACCCTTAGCCTGAGCGTAGTAATATAAGGCAGTCATTCTGAGGCGTGGTTTTATATTGGCTTCTGCCAGTCTGCCAGCCTCACCTCCACTTTCTTTTAAATTTGCTAAAAAGTGATCATATATATCACTGAGATCATTTTCTACTACTTCAATTCCAAATTTGCCAGCAACTTTCAGGGCGTCTTCCCGGTCCTGTGAGCTGGAATGACAGGGCATGATTACTCCAAGCATTTCTTCTCCAAATGCAAGCTGGCAGAGACGGGCAGTAACAGCAGAATCAATACCTCCACTTAACCCAACGACTGCACCATTTAAGCCTGCATTTTCCACCTCAGTCTGCAGCCAGTTAACCAGGCTGTCTTTTATTTTATTATAATCATTTTCGGCAAAAATATTTTTATCCATTATTCATCCCTCCAGGGATATTCTCCAGCAATCATATCTTTTATACTTCCTTCTACAGCTGTAATTCGCCAGATTCCTTCAATTTTTTCGACTGTTAATTCATCCAGCATCTGGTGGCTGTAGCTGCCTTCCCGATCTCTAAAGTTAAACTCATATGAGGCTCTAAACCTGTGTCTGGCTTCAGAAGCAGAAAGTTCTTCAATTTCCAGCTTTTCCAAACTGTAAATTTCATTGACCTCTCCTCCCTGTTCGGGGTCACCTCCATAAGCCTGCTGCATTTTCTCTATCACATGGGTTTCTGAGATCATTCGTTCCATCTCACCCAGGTCAAAATCTGCAGCTTCATTTGCCAGGTTGATGTTCTTAGTTGCTATCGCTTCGTAAAAGTAATTAACAACCTCCCCGGCTGTATTATCTGGAGTTATAGTCGCTGGCGAACCAGAACTCAAGCCCCAGATAAAGCCACCTCCAATAATGGCAAAGAAAAGAATCACCTTCCAACTGTGGCGGAAAAAAAGCTTAATGTTTTCATTTCTTCTTTTCTTTTTTATTATTTTATTATCAATTAAATTCTCTCTTTCTAGAAATGGCTGGATCTCAAATTTATTTTCTTTGCTGGTTCTTTTTAATTCCTCAATAAGATAGTCGAGATCCGGGCGTTCCTTTTGCTCTTTAGCCAGCATCTCCATAAATAGTTGATTGAGGTTATCACTTATCTGAGGAAGCAGTGCCTGCAGAGCTAGAATTTTTTCGTTTTGAATTTTATTCAATACTTTTGCATGATCCCGATCACTAAAAATGGTTTCTCCACTTAAAAAATAATAAAAAACTGATGCTAAATTAAAAATATAAGATTCGAGCTGCCAATCCTCTCCTGCAACGACTTCAGGCGGCATAAAATACTCCTGAGTTGGGATTTCAAGCTCAAATTCATTATAATTCCTTTTGCTGCGCAGCATTGCTTCCGGCATTAAATAAATATCATTTTCTTCATCAATCCAAAAGTTAGAAGCATTTATCCCTTTCGGAAAAATTTCTTTAACAAGCTCAATATCTTGCAGTAGAGCAAGGCTTTCTTCTAATTCTTTGAGCAGAATCTTAGAATCAATCGGGTTTTTATTTAAATATTCTGCCAGGGGTTCTAAGTTTTCACTTCCCTGATAAAGAAGATAATATTCCCCTTCTTCCCGAATAACATCCTGATAGGAAATTATTTTGGCAGGAAGTTCTGCTGGCATATTATCTATTGCCTTTCTTACTCGCTTAACAATATCAAGCTGCACCCTTGAGCGCGGCACCGTGTCTTTAAAAAGTTTTTCTTTGTGTAAACTTTTCTTTTTCTGAGTTTCTCTACTCATAGCAATTCCTCCGACATTAATATAATTAGAATAAGCAAAGTTATCCACCCAAAACAAATTCAGGTGGATAAACTTATCTACTTATTATAATTATAAAGTATAATTATTAAAAATAGATGAAAATCATAAAACTCTTAATTAACTCTATTTATAATAATTTTCTACAATTAACTTCTACAGAATTAAATCATCTTTATGTTCTGCAGAATTATCAAATTCTTCTTTTTTTGTCTGATAACCATCACGGCCAAAAATACCATAGGTATAATTTTTACCAAGCTCAACTCCAGGCTGATTAAAGGTATTAATGTTAAGCAGCTCACCTGTTACAGCTGTCTGGAATTCAAAGAAGTAAAATAACTGTCCTAAAGTGAATTCATTTACCTCTGGAACTTTAACTGTCTGATTCATTCTATTTCTCTTATTTAAAGCAAGTTCTGTTGCCCATTTTTCGGTATTGATTAACTCAGCAAAGCTGTGGCCACCTAAATAACCAAGACCATCTAAGTCTTCATAGGCTCCAGGGATCTCTAACTCTTCAGCAAAGTTTTCTACTTCCAGGAAGGTAATGATTTTATCAAAAGGACCTTCCATATATAACTGGGCCTGTGAATGCTGATCGGTTGCACCTAAAGCTTTAATCGGTGTTGGACCAACATTTACGGTATTACCCTGACGGTC